>Ga0209379_10000111_pt1 | contig 104905 bp, 89 predicted proteins | sample tdDd001_FD_187124 | JGI IMG/M metagenome (GOLD analysis project Ga0209379, IMG submission 187124) | Marine sediment microbial communities from the Atlantic coast under amendment with organic carbon and nitrate - tdDd00.1 (SPAdes)... | ecosystem: Environmental > Aquatic > Marine > Coastal >...
CGCTATCTTAGTTATTATCTAGCGGATTTTTGAATTATAGGAATGTCATAATGAAACGAGTCGTAATCACCGGTATGGGTATTGTTTCAAGTATCGGTAACAACGTCGAAGAAGTTTTAGCGTCTCTAAAAGAAGGTAAATCTGGTATTACTGCGTCTGAGCAGTTTAAAGAACACGGTCTTCGTTCACAGGTTTGGGGTGATCTAAAGATTAACCCAGCAGAGCACATTGATCGTAAACAGATGCGCTTTATGGGTGATGCGGCTGCGTATGCATACCTATCAATGCAGCAAGCAATTGAAGACGCTGGCCTAACTGACGAGCAAGTGTCTAACGACCGTACAGGTATCGTTGCGGGTTCTGGTGGTGCTTCTGCACTAAACCAAACTGTTGCGACAGATACGATGCGTGCAAAAGGCGTTAAGCGTGTTGGTCCTTACATGGTTCCACGTACGATGTCTTCAACAGTATCTGCGTGTCTAGCTACACCATTTAAAATCCGCGGCGTGAACTACTCAATGAGTTCAGCTTGTGCAACATCTGCACACTGTATCGGTCACGCAATGGAGCTTATCCAACTTGGTAAGCAAGACATCGTTTTCGCTGGTGGTGGTGAAGAGCTAGATTGGTCTCAAACTATGATGTTTGATGCAATGGGCGCACTTTCTACTAAGTACAACGAGACTCCAGAAAAAGCATCACGTACTTACGATGCAGACCGTGACGGTTTTGTAATCTCTGGTGGCGGCGGCATGCTAGTTATCGAAGAGCTAGAGCACGCTTTAGCTCGTGGCGCGAAAATCTACGGTGAGATCGTAGGTTACGGCGCAACATCTGACGGCTACGACATGGTTGCTCCTTCTGGTGAAGGTGCGGTGCGTTGTATGAAGATGGCAATGCAAGACGTTGATAGCATCGACTACGTAAACACACACGGTACATCTACTCCTGTGGGTGACGTAAAAGAGCTTGGCGCTATCCAAGAACTATTTGGCGACAACAGCCCTGCAATTTCTGCAACCAAAGCGATGACTGGTCACGCTCTAGGTGCGGCAGGTGTTCACGAAGCAATTTACTCTACACTAATGCTAGATAATGGCTTTATTGCGCCAAGCATTAACGTAGCAAATCTAGACGAAGCGGCTGCAGGCCTAGACATCGTGACTGAAAAGCGTGATGCAGAGCTAACGACCGTTATGTCGAACAGTTTTGGTTTTGGTGGCACAAACGCTACGCTAGTTATCAAGAAGTACCAAGGCTAACTGAATTTGCAGTGCATGCCTTTGGCTCGCATTTGCAATCCAGTTTCCAGAGCTGATTAACCTTTAGCGATAAAGGTTAATCTGACAGACGCAGACTTTAACCCATGGAGAGCGGGTTAAGATCCTTTTGTTCTGGACTATTGCCCGGCTATTAAGCCGGGCATTTTTCTATCTGCTATTTGGCAAGCATTAATACCTCGACAGTGACGAGCCTTTTCTGCACAATCAACTCAATTGCAATTCAAATATACAAAGACATGAAAATCCTAATCGATGAAAACATGCCTTACGCTGAGCAGCTTTTTAGCCAGCTAGGTGAGGTAGTACTAAAATCTGGACGTACTCTGACAGCAGACGATCTGGTTGACGTTGATGCACTGATGATTCGTTCGGTGACGAAAGTGAATGCTCAGCTAATCGAAAAGGCGAACAAACTTAAGTTTGTCGGAACGGCTACAGCAGGAATGGATCATGTCGACCAAGCATTGTTGAAAGAAAAAGGCATCTTTTTCACTGCAGCTCCGGGCTGTAACAAAGTGGGGGTTGCCGAGTATGCGTTTAGTGTCATGATGGTTCTAGCACAGCAGCACGGCTTCTCTGTTTTTGATAAGACAGTGGGGATTATTGGTGCTGGCCAAGTGGGCAGTTATTTACAGCAGTGCCTAGCTGGTGTTGGTATCAAAGTACTAATCAATGACCCTATAAAGCAAGAAGAAGGGGACACTCGCACTTTCACTGAGCTTGAAACACTGCTTGAACAAGCTGACATCATTACTCTTCATACGCCAATTACCCGTGATGGTGATTACCCAACGCATCACTTAATTAATGAATCGGTACTTAATAACCTACGCGGTGACCAGATTCTAATTAATGCTGCACGTGGACCCGTTGTGGACAATAATGCCCTTAAAGCGCGTTTACAGAAGAATGATGGCTTTATTGCGGCGTTAGATGTGTTTGAATTTGAGCCAGAGGTTGATATGGAGCTTCTGCCTCTGCTAGCATTCGCAACCCCTCATGTGGCTGGATACGGCTTAGAGGGCAAAGCTCGCGGCACGACAATGATTTTTAACAGCTACTGCGAGTTTTTAGATAACGAATTACGTGCGCACGCTAGTGACTTGCTTCCAACCGCGCCAGTACCTCAATTAGTGCTGGATCGTGAGTGGGATGAAGCAACGCTGCACAACATCACGCAGCTAGTCTATGATGTGCGTAAAGATGACGCCTTATTCCGCCGAGAGATCAGTAAGCCGGGTTCGTTTGACCTGATGCGTAAAAATTACTGGGATCGCCGAGAGTATAGTGCTGTCACATTAGTCGGTGATGAACAAAGCAATCTATCACCACTAGGAAAATTAGGTTTTCAGGTTGAGGTAAGTCAATGAGCCAACAATACAATGTTGCTGTTTTAGGTGCTACTGGTGCAGTAGGCGAGACAATTCTTGAAGTTCTACAAGAGCGCAAATTCCCAGTTGGAGAGCTTTACCTACTTGCGAGCGAACGCAGTGAAGGTAAGACATACCGTTTTAATGGTAAAACGGTACGCGTGCAGAATGTTGAAGAGTTTGATTGGTCTCAAGTTCATATTGCTCTATTTTCTGCTGGTGGTGAATTATCAGCGAAGTGGGCACCAATCGCTGCAGATGAAGGCGTTATCGTGATTGATAATACCTCACAGTTCCGTTACGAGTACGATATTCCTCTGGTTGTGCCTGAAGTTAACCCTGAGGCAATCGCTGAGTTCCGTAACCGTAACATCATTGCTAACCCTAACTGTTCAACCATTCAAATGTTGGTTGCACTAAAGCCAATTCACGACGCAGTAGGTATCGAACGTATTAACGTTTCAACTTACCAGTCAGTGTCGGGTGCAGGTAAAGCAGGTATTGATGAATTAGCAGGCCAAACGGCGAAGCTACTTAATGGTATGCCGGCTGAAACCGAGCAGTTCTCGCAGCAAATTGCATTTAACTGTATTCCTCAAATCGACCAATTCATGGAAAACGGTTACACCCGTGAAGAGATGAAAATGGTGTGGGAAACTCAGAAAATCTTCAACGACCCAGGCATCACAGTAAACCCTACTTGTGTTCGTGTACCTGTATTCTATGGTCACGCAGAAGCGGTTCACCTTGAAACATGCGCGCCAATCGATGCTCAAGAAGTGATTAACTTACTAGAGAACACGGAAGGTGTTGAAGTGTTCCACGGTGACGACTTCCCAACTCAAGTTCGTGATGCAGGTGGTAAAGACCACGTAATGGTTGGTCGTATCCGCAATGACATTAGTCATCATAGCGGTGTGAACCTATGGGTAGTTGCGGATAACGTACGTAAAGGCGCGGCGACCAATGCAGTACAAATCGCAGAAGTGTTGATTCGCGATTACTACTAACCTCCGTGTTATTTGACTCTTAAAGCCTCGCCATAGTGTGAGGCTTTTTTAATCGAAATGAGAAAATTAGTGTGAGATTACTGCGATTATGGCGCTAGACACACATTTTTTGCCTCTACACCTATAGTTTTGGTGGGTTTATCCGATATATTTAACAGATCATTGTCTTTAATTTAATTGAGCACATAGCTGAGCCTTATATGCGTCGACTTTTACAGCGTCTACTTCTGCCGTTAGCAGTGGTTGCCGTGACTCAAACTTCTATCGTTAATGCAGAGAGCATTCGTCTTAAAGGGCCGAATGGAGAGATTCAATCGTCTCCCCAGTTTTCAGAGCCACTCTCTCGTAATACGCGCGTGACAGATGAACCTTCACGATTCTACGGTCCGACGACCAGTCAAGAAACACTTTGGGGCATTGCAACTCAGTTGCGACCTTCCAATAGTGTCACCGTCCAGCAAACGCTTTACGCCATTTTCCAACTCAACCCTCAAGCGTTTGAAAACCAGAATATTCACGAGTTGGTGCCGCAAAGTACAATTCGTATCCCATCTTTAGAGCAAGTCAGAAGCGTTAGCACGCAAGAAGCTGTCCGTGTGATGGCTGCGCACCAAGCTCGTTTAGGCAAAGCGCCAGCAACATCAACTGCTCCTGTAGCCACTAAGCCAGCGGTGACTCCAGCTCAAACTACGACTACCCAGCCTGAGGCGACTGAGCCAAAAGTAGAAGAATCACCAACGAGTGATCTGCAAGTAATCGCTAAAAACGAAAAACAGCAACAGGTTAAAAGTTTAGAAAATCAGTTAGAAGTTTCTGAAACCGAACTGGTGGCGCTTGAAGAGAAAAACCACAAGCTGCGTTTAATGCTGGCGAATGTTCAGTCTGAAGTTGATGTACTAAAAGATGAACTGAGCGACGAAAACCGTATCCGTGACGAAGTGGAAAAACTGCTTGAAGAGGAGCGTCGACGTTTAGCTGAAGAGCAAAAGTTAGCCCCATCTGCTTTAGAACAGCTTTTCTCTAATACTTGGTTAGTTGCAGCTTTAGCTATCATTCCTGGTCTATTGATTGGCCTTATCGTCATGATGCTGTTAGGTCGCCGCTCTAAACAGGAAGAACAACCAGCAGTAGCGCCAGTTGAACAGCAAACACCTCCGCCGGTTGCACCGATTGCTCCAGATACGCTCAATGAAGATATTGACGATGACTTGTTGCTCGATGACGATCTGTTTGGTGAGTCCGACGATGATAGTGAAATGCTATTTGGTGACGAATCTGAACTGACGGAAGAAGAGTCAGATGATGTCTTTGCAGATCTTGATGATGGCGATCTGGACTTCAACCTTGAAGGCGAAGATGGTGACGACCCATTTGCCGGAATCGGCGATGACGGTGATCTTGATGAGTCACTTGCTGACGCTGACCTTGGCTCGAATGGTATTAGCGTCAATGGTGACGACAAAGCGCTTGGTCTTGAAGAGATGGAGCGTGCTCTGGATGAGGTCGTGATTGATGCTGATGACGATGAAGAAGCATTCGATCTTTCAGATGAAGGTGAATTGTCACAAGACGATTTTGATTCTCTTTTAGCTGGAGATGAAGAGACCGAAGAGTTAGGCACTGATGAACTAGACCAAGCACTACTTGATGACCTGTTCAACGATGCTCAAGATGACGCATCTGATGACGGTTTAGATATCGATAGTCTGTTAGGTGAAGATGAAGATAGCTTTGATTTAAGTGATGAGTCTGACGATTCGACTTCAGATTTGGGTATTGCGTCTGATAGCGAGATCGATGACATCTTCGCTCAAATGGATGCGCAAGCAGATTTAGAATCTTTAGAAGCCAATTCGATTGATGAAACTGCGCTGCTTGATGAGATGCTTGAGGAAGATAGCGTTGATATCACGTCCGATAGCACCGACCTGCTCGATGAACTTGTCGCAGAAGAAAGTTTAGATAACCTCTCATCAACAGAAGAGAGCAGCGATGATCTTTTTGATGAACTGATTACTGCGGATGAAGAGTTAGATCAAGATAGTACCGATCTGCTTGATGAATTTGTCACAGATTCTGACGACAGCAGTGAGTTTGACCTAGAAGCTGAACTGGATGACCTGATTGGTGCAGAGCAACCGGAACCTATTGAATTAGACGATGATGCAGGTTTATTGGATGACGTTGTTGAGTCTCAGCTAGAAAACGCTGAAACAGAAGAACTTGGGGACGACAGTACCGATCTTTTTGAAGAGCTGCTTGATATCGAGAAGCAGAGCGCGGAACAAGCTGAATTAGAAACGCCGCCAGAGGAGTCAGTCCCTGATGAGGCGCTTGGCCTTGCTGAGGGCGATAAAGACTTTTCGAGTGAAGACTTTATTGACGACATGCTAAATGCAGCGCCGGAAGCTGACCCTTTACTCGAAGAAATTAATCTAGATGAAGGTGATGATGTTGAGTTGGAGCAAGCTGCTAGCCTTGACATCGATAGTCTAGAAGACAGCATTGCAGAGCCAGAGCCAGAGCCAGAGCCAGAGCCAGAGCCAGAGCCAGAGCCAGAGCCAGAGCCAGAGCCAGAGCCAGAAGAAGACGAAGATGATTGGTTAACGTCGGCAATTGAAGAAGTTGAAAATCCTAATCTTGAAGAGGATTTCACCGCAGAAGCTGAACAACCAAATGTTGATGAACAGCTTGATGTCACTCAAGAGGCGATGCCTTCTGATGAAACACCATCTGATATCGTGGATGACGTTGAAGATGAAGACGATTGGTTAGATTCCATCGTTGATGAAGTTGAAAATCAGACTAGCCAAGAGTCATCAAGTTTTGCTGAAGAAAAGCCAACAGCCGAGTTAGACGAAGCGATCTCTGAGTCTGGTGCAGAGCAAGCGGAAATTGTTGAAGAAGATGTGCTTGCACAGCAAGAGCATAGCCAAGCACCATCTAATGAAGCTCCTGAAGCTCCTGAAGCTCCTGAAGCTCCTGAAGCTCCTGAAGCTCCTGAAGCTCCTGAAGCTCCTGAAGCTCCTGAGTCAGTGGAAGAGGAAGAACCTCAACCGCCTATGCCTGAGGCTATTCCAAACGAATTTGGCACACCACAAGATGATGACTGGCTAGTTGATGAGCCGGAACTATCTGAGCCAGAAGTTGAAGCAGAAGACGCTATTGCAGCCTCTGAACTGGAGATGCCAGAACCTCAAGCAGAAGTGCCATCATTAGAAATTGATGACCTAGAACTGCCAGAGTATAGCGAAGAAGATGCGTTAGCCGACGCGATCGCTGAACCAGAGCTGGAAATGCCAGAACCTCAAGCAGATGAACCATCATTAGAAATTGATGACCTAGAACTGCCAAAGTACAGCGAAGAAGATGCACTAGCAGACGCTATCGCTGAACCAGAACTGGAGATACCAGAGCCTCAAGCAGAAGAGCCATCACTAGAAATTGATGACCTTGAACTGCCAAAGTACAGCGAAGAAGAGGCACTTGCAGACGCTATTTCTGAACCACAGTTGGAGAGGCCAGAGCCTCAAGCAGAAGTGCCATCATTAGAAATTGATGACCTTGAACTGCCTGAGTATAGCGAGGAAGGTGCACTAGCAGACGCTATCGCAGAACCAGAACTGGAGATACCAGAGCCTCAAGCAGAAGAACCATCACTAGAAATTGATGATCTTGAATTGCCAGAGTACAGCGAGGAAGATGCACTAACAGACGCTATCGCAGAACCAGAACTGGAGATGCCAGAGCCTCAAGCAGAAGAACCATCACTAGAAATTGATGACCTTGAACTGCCTGAGTACAGCGAAGAAGAGGCACTTGCAGACGCTATTTCTGAACCACAGTTGGAGATGCCAGAGCCTCAAGCAGAAGAGTCATCATTAGAAATTGATGACCTTGAACTGCCAGAGTACAGCGAGGAAGACGCACTAGCGGACGCTATCGCTGAACCAGAACTGGAGATACCAGAGCCTCAAGCAGAAGAACCATCACTAGAAATTGATGACCTTGAACTGCCTGAGTACAGTGAAGAAGAGGCACTAGCAGACGCTATCGCAGAACCAGAACTGGAGATGCCAGAGCCTCAAGCAGAAGAGCAGTCACTAGAAATCGATGACCTTGAACTGCCTGAGTACAGCGAAGAAGAGGCACTAGCAGACGCTATCGCAGAACCAGAACTGGAGATGCCAGAGCCTCAATCAGAAGAAGTATCATTAGAAATCGATGACCTTGAACTGCCTGAATACAGTGAAGAAGAGGCACTAGCAGACGCTATCGCAGAACCTGAACTGGAGATGCCAGAGCCTCAAGCAGAAGAGCCATCACTAGAAATCGATGACCTAGAGCTGCCAGAGTACAGCGAAGAAGAGGCACTAGCAGACGCTATCGCAGAACCAGAACTGGAGATGCCAGAGCCTCAATCAGAAGAGTCATCACTAGAAATTGATGACCTTGAACTGCCAGAGTACAGCGAAGAAGATGCGCTGTTAGACTTAGAGCCTCTTGCGGAAGATCTAAGCGAAGAGAGTGATGATTTCGAACTTGACCCTGTCGAGCTGCCAGAGCTGGGTGAGATTCCTGCAGAGAACGTTCAAGATGAGTCAGACGATCTTAAGATGCAGCGTCAAGAGTTTAACGAATCGACGTTTGATGAGTTACTGTCTGAAGATGAGACTCAGCCAGCAAGCTTCTCGTTTGATACGCCAATTGATGAGACAACCTCAGATAGTGCTGGCATGGACATCGACGCCATGTTGGAAATTGGCGAAGACTGGAATGGCTTCAGCTTGTCAGAAGATCAACAAGCGGAGATCTCTGATGATATTCCAGAAGATGAGCAAGACGTCTGGTCGCAAGACAACCAGCCGGAACAAGCACAGATCTTGGATGAAAATTGGGAAGACCAGCCAGATTTGGATGAGTTTAACCCTCAGGAGAACAAGTACCGCACCATCGACGAGTTGATGGCGGAGGTTGAGTCAGAAGAAGCTCAAGAAATTGATGAAGAGCTTAAGTTGGATGTTGGTTTGAATGATTTCCCAGATGTGATTGGTGACATCGGTACGGGAGACGACGTTGATGCCAACTCAGAAGCTGCTGGTAAGCTTGATCTGGCAAAAATTTACCTTGAGATGAATGACGCTCAAGGCGCTAGAAAGCTACTTGAAGAGGCTATCGTGGATGGCAGTGATGAAATTCGCCGTGAAGCGAAGAACCTGATTGATGTCATCAACAAATCCTAATTAAATCGAATAAAAGGGGGCAGTTTAGCCCCCTTACTTTTTGGTATATACTTCCCGCCCCAATTTAGGATCCAGTGAGAATATCTGATGAGAATTGCTTTAGGTATCGAATACAATGGTACTCAATACTATGGCTGGCAACGCCAAAGAGAAGTTAAGAGCGTTCAAGAGAAATTAGAACGTGCATTGAGCGTTGTCGCGAATCAGCCGATCGAAGTTCAATGTGCTGGCCGAACAGATGCAGGTGTGCATGGCACTGGTCAAGTAGTCCATTTTGATACGACAGCAACGCGTAAAATGGTTGCATGGACAATGGGTGCTAACGCGAACTTACCTGATGATATTGCTGTCCGTTGGGCGAAAGAAGTTCCTGATGAGTTTCATGCGCGTTTTTCCGCAACCGCACGTCGTTACCGATACATTATCTTCAACAGCGCACTACGTCCGGGGATCTTATCTTCTGGTGTCAGTCACTATCATGGTGAACTCGACGAGAAGAAGATGCACCAAGCGGCTCAATACCTATTAGGTGAGAATGACTTTACGTCGTTTAGAGCAACCCATTGTCAGTCTCGTAGCCCTTGGCGCAACATGATGCACATTAATGTGACGCGCCATAACCAGTACGTGGTGATTGATATTAAGGCCAATGCTTTTGTTCACCATATGGTGCGTAATATTACCGGTAGCTTAATTTGTGTTGGCCGTGGCGAACAACAGCCAGAGTGGATTGCGGAGCTTTTGGCGGTAAAAGATCGCAAGCTCGCAGGAGCGACGGCAAAGGCTGAAGGCCTGTATTTAGTTGATGTTGATTACCCAGCAGAATTTGAATTGCCAAGAGTGCCGATTGGGCCACTATTTTTGCCAGACAACTTGAACTAAACCGTGGTAAATTGTCGAAAGAATCAGAGCTTTAGTGCGTGAGAATTTCCTTCAAGAAATAGGTACAACCAGTTTTTTGTCTACACTTGGCATTTAATATGCTTTAATCCTCACGCGTAAATTCAGAATTTGTATCCTTCGCGATCGCGAAGGAGTAGAGAGAAAAGGTCTTCCATGAGTTGGCTTGAAAAGATTTTAGAAAAAAGCAACATCGTTAGTTCACGTAAAGCGTCTATCCCTGAAGGGGTTTGGACTAAATGTACTTCATGTGAGCAAGTGCTTTACCACGCTGAACTAGAGCGTAACCTAGAAGTATGTCCGAAATGTGACCATCACATGCGTATGAAGGCGCGTCGTCGTCTTGAGACATTCCTAGATGAAAACAACCGTGTTGAAATCGCGGACGAGCTTGAGCCGCAAGATAAGCTGAAGTTCAAAGATTCTAAGAAATACAAAGATCGTATCTCTGCAGCTCAAAAGAGCAGCGGTGAGAAAGATGCCCTTGTTGTAATGAAAGGTGAACTGTTAGGTCAGCCTATCGTTGCTTGTGCATTCGACTTCTCATTCATGGGTGGTTCAATGGGCTCTGTTGTTGGTGCGCGTTTTGTTCGTGCAGCAGAAGCAGCAATGGAAGCTAACTGTGGTCTTGTATGTTTCTCAGCAAGTGGTGGTGCACGTATGCAAGAGGCGTTAATGTCTCTAATGCAAATGGCAAAAACCAGTGCTGCGCTAGAGCGTATGTCTGCGAAAGGTCTACCATTTATTTCGGTAATGACTGACCCGACAATGGGTGGTGTATCTGCAAGTCTAGCAATGCTAGGTGACATTAATATCGGTGAGCCTAAAGCACTAATCGGTTTTGCAGGTCGTCGTGTTATCGAGCAAACGGTACGTGAAGATCTGCCAGAAGGCTTCCAACGCAGTGAGTTCTTATTAGATCACGGTGCGATTGATATGATCGTTGATCGTCGCGAAATGCGTCAGCGTATCGGTAGCCTAATGGCGAAGATGAACAATAAACCATCACCATTGGTTGTTTCAGTCGACGATTCGCCAAATGAAGCTGCTTATTCTGTACCAGAAGCGAACGAAAAAGGGTAAAGTAACTTACTAACAGGCAACCACAATTCATTGGTTAAAGTTAGATGAGTCAAACCCAAATTCCTCAAGCCACATCACCACTAGCGATGTGGCTTGATTATTTAACAAACATCCACACTTCCGCGATCGACCTTGGTCTAGATCGTGTTCAAGCTGTTGCTCAATCAGCAAATCTTACCAAACCTGCTCCTACAGTTATTACTGTTGCTGGCACAAACGGCAAAGGCTCGACTTGTGCATTAATGGAAGCAATCCTGCTTGATGCTGGCTATTCAGTTGGCGTGTACAGCTCTCCCCATTTGATCCGCTACAACGAACGCGTTCGTGTTAACGGCCAAGATCTATCTGATGAGAAGCACGCTGAAGCTTTCGATTATATTGAGAAACAACGCGGTGAGATTAGCCTCAGTTTTTTTGAGTACGGTACGCTCGCAGCACTACGTCTGTTCCAAACTGAGAAGGTGGACGTGGTGCTATTAGAAGTTGGCTTAGGTGGCCGATTAGATGCGACTAATGTTGTCGATCATGACGTCTCAGTCATTACCAGTTTGGCTATCGACCATGTTGATTGGCTAGGGGATGACATCAATGTCATCGGTTTTGAGAAAGCAGGCATCTATCGCAGTGATAGACCAGCTATCTGTGGGCAGCCAAAAGCGCCTGCGACAGTTGCTGCGCATGCTGATGATATCGGTGCTGAGCTGTATCAAGTCGGAATTCAATATAACTATGAACTTGTCGACGATAATACTTGGCGTTGGGTTCATGGCTGTTATGAGTTAGATAATCTTCCTGTACCTGGCTTACCTCTGCAAAATGCCGCCACAGCGCTAATGGCACTTGGGACATCGAACCTTGATATCTCCGATGTGAATATCGTCAAAGGTTTGCAGAATGCTAAGCTGCCAGGCCGTATGCAGATTATAAGCACTGAGCCTACGATTCTGCTTGATGTTGCTCATAACCCTCACTCTGCGCAATATCTTGTTGAACGTGTGGCGAAGCAGTACCCAAACAAGGCGATTCATACTGTGGTTGCCATGCTGCACGATAAAGACATCCAATCGACGCTTGAAGCATTAGCGCCAGTTGCATCAAACTGGTACCCAGCGTCGCTCTCTGGCCCTAGAGCAGCTAAAGCGGCAGAGCTTTGTCAGTTTCTTCCTAAAGTGACAGAACAATTCTCTACAGCTGTAGAGGCTTTTGAAGCTGCAATGACAAACGCGAAGGCAGAAGATGTCATTCTTGTTGTCGGCTCTTTCCATACCGTAGGGGAAGTGCTGGAGCATTGGCAAAAGAAAGGAGTTTAAATGGCAAGTAAGTTTCAAAATCGTCTCGTTGGCACCATTATTTTGGTGGCGATCGGTGTGATTGTTTTGCCCGATGTTTTGGATGGGGAGAAAACCCATTACAAAGAAGAGATCGCGAGCATTCCGTTAAAGCCTGAGCTTGATAGTGAATTAGAAAGCTTTGAGGTCCTAGATCCAGTAGATGATTCAAGTAGCTTGCCGGATACCCCGGTAGAAGTCATTGATATAGACGATGAGTCGGTGGCAGAAGATAAACCGTTACCTGTGGTGGTTAAAGAAGTCCCAGAGCGTAATGAGTATCAAGATACGGCTTGGATTGTTCAGTTGATGGCACTTAAAAATGCCGACAATGCGAAAAATCTCGTCAAGGATTTACAGAAGCGTGGATACCAAGCGCATACCAAACCTGAGAACGGCTTCACTCGAGTAATAATTGGCCCAGATGTGTCTAAGAGTAAATTGGAACGTCAAATTGTTGAATTGGAAAAAATTACCGGTTCAAAAGGTCAATTGATTAAATTTAAACCACTAAATCCATAAGAAAACGTTTGCGTCAGCGTTTTTTCTGTTAAAATGCGCGCCAACTTAAGATGTAAGTAGAAAATGAATACATTAGATATCGTCATTTTAGGTGTGATCGGGCTATCTGCTTTGATCAGTTTAGTTCGCGGTTTCGCGAAGGAAGCCTTGTCATTAGTTATTTGGTTTGGCGCTTTTTTCATCGCCAGTCAGTATTACGCTAAGTTAGCGGTGTACTTCACCAATATCGAAGATGAGATGTTTCGTAACGGAGCAGCGATAGCAGCCTTGTTTATTGCAACACTAATTGTTGGCGCAATCGTAAATTACGTCATTGCTCAATTAGTCGAGAAAACAGGTTTGTCGGGGACAGATAGAGTACTCGGTGTCGTGTTCGGCGGCTTGCGTGGTGTTCTTATCGTTTCTGCAGCACTATTTTTTATGGATGCGTTTACATCGTTTCCAGACTCACAGTGGTGGAAAGGTTCACAATTGGTGCCGGAGTTTAGCCGCGTCATTGCACCTTTCTTTGAACACTTACAAGCAACATCTAGTTTCTTATCTGGCGCGCTATAACGCGCCAGTCATTGTCGAAAATCGAGGGTTAAGACATGTGTGGTATTGTTGGAATCGTGGGCACTACGCCTGTAAACCAGTCTATCTATGATGCGTTGACGGTATTGCAGCACCGTGGTCAAGATGCCGCGGGTATTTGTACCATAGAAAGCAATCGTTTTCGTCTGCGTAAGGCGAACGGTTTAGTGAAAGATGTGTTCGAAGCAAAACACATGCAACGTCTACAAGGTACAGTGGGTATCGGCCACGTTCGTTACCCAACAGCGGGCAGTTCAAGTGCTTCAGAAGCACAGCCTTTCTATGTGAACTCTCCATTTGGTATCACACTGGCACACAACGGTAATCTAACTAACGCTGCTGAAGTGCGCGAAAAGTTATTTGAGAAAGATCGCCGTCACTTAAACACGACATCTGACTCAGAAGTACTACTAAACGTACTGGCTCACGAAATTGATACCGTTAAAGGCAACGTGACCGCAGATGATGTGTTCCGCGCAGTGACTAATGTACACCGTGCTATCAAAGGTGCTTATGCAGTAACAGCGATGATTATCGGTCATGGCATGGTTGCGTTTCGCGATCCTAATGGCATTCGCCCTCTATGCCTAGGTAAGCGTGAAATCAATGGTATGACAGAGTACATGGTGGCATCTGAGTCAGTTGCATTGGATGCGGTTGGCTTTGACTTTGTCCGCGATGTCGCGCCTGGTGAGGCAATCTATGCGACATTCGATGGTCAGCTTCATACTAAGCAATGTGCAGACAATCCAACATTAAACCCATGTATTTTTGAATTTGTTTACTTTGCTCGTCCTGACTCTTTCATCGATAAAGTATCGGTATACAGCGCTCGCGTTGAAATGGGTAAGAAACTGGGTGACCGCATTCGTGACGAATTTAGCCACCTAGATATCGACGTCGTTATCCCAATCCCAGAAACGTCTTGTGATATCGCCCTGCAGATTGCTCAAGCCATCGACAAGCCTTACCGCCAAGGTTTCGTTAAGAACCGCTATGTTGGCCGTACTTTCATTATGCCGGGTCAGCAGCAGCGTAAGAAATCAGTTCGCCGTAAGCTAAACGCGATTCGTTCTGAGTTTAAAGATAAGAACGTACTTCTTGTTGATGATTCTATCGTTCGCGGTACGACGTCTGAACAGATCATTGAGATGGCTCGTGACTCTGGCGCGAAGAAGGTCTTCATGGTTTCAGCGGCACCTGAGATTCGTTTCCCGAACGTTTACGGTATCGATATGCCTAGCGCAACAGAGTTGATTGCACATGGCCGTGATAACGACGCTATCTGTAAGCAAATTGGTGCGGATGAGCTTATTTTCCAAACGCTAGAAGATTTGGTTGATGCTGTAGGTTTAGGTAACACGGATATCACCAAATTTGAAACATCAGTATTCAACGGCGAATATGTTACCGGCGATATTGACCAAAAATACCTAGATTTCCTTGAGTCTCTGCGTAGTGATGACGCTAAGGTACAGCGTGAGATTCAGCAAGAGCTGGCTAACTTAGAGCTTCATAACGAAGGTGCTTAAGCCCTTATCGCTATAGATACGAAAAAGCCGACGCAATTGCGTCGGCTTTTTAGATCTAGGAAGGTATCGCCGTATGGCGTTAACTCTTGACTCGGCATAACTGACTGAGCATAAACATCGCTGTTGCGCTAATCACCACTGAAGGGCCTGCTGGAGTGTCATAGTGCCATGACATCGAAAGGCCAAATAGTACTGCAACAGCGCCAATTAGAGAGGCGAACAGTGCCATTTGCTCGGGAGCTTTGGCAAAGCGGCGGGCCGTTGCCGCAGGAATGATCAGTAGTGAGGTCATAATCAGAGCGCCCACGAACTTCATACCAATCGCGATAACTAAGCCGACCATCAACATCAATACAAGGCGCATCAAATCAACATTGTGTCCTTCAACGGCAGCTAAGTCTTCATTGACGGTTGTTGATAGCAGCGAGCGCCAGAAAAAGCTCAATACAGCCGCGACGACGATAACACCAAGGTAGATATAGACCAGATCTTCAGGCGTAACGGCCAGTAGATCACCAAATAGATAGCTCATTAGATCAATACGGACATTGTCTAAAAAGCTCACTGCGACCAAGCCTAAAGATAATGCACTGTGGGCCAGAATACCGAGCAAGGTGTCAGTGGCGACGACTTGCTGTTTTTGTAACGTCACCAAAAGAATAGCTAACGCTAAACAGCAGACAGTTAGGGCGAGATAGAGATTGATATCAAGCAGTAAGCCGAGCGCTAAGCCCATCAAGGAAGCATGCGCGAGGGTATCGCCAAAATAAGCCATACGTCGCCAGACAACGAAAGAGCCTAAAGGACCTGCAATCGCTGCAATACCAAGACCTGCAAGAATAGAAGGTAGCAGAAACTCAATCATGATGATGTCCGTGAGAGTGGTGAGAACATTGTGACCCTTCACCTGAGACTGGTTGGCCAGCTAAGTCGTGATGGTGGTGGTCATGTTGGTGATGATAAAAAGCCAACGACTGCTGATGTGTATGACCAAACAGCGCAATATAACTTGGGTGTTGCGCGATGTCAGCGGGTGCACCTGAACAGCAAATATGATGATGTAGACAAATAACATCGTCTGTTTTTGCCATCACCAGATGTAAGTCGTGCGAGACCATAAATACCGCGCAGTTAAAGCGGTGACGAATCGTATCGATAAGGTCATAAAGATCGATTTGTCCTTGAACGTCGACGCCTTGTGCTGGCTCATCGAGTACCAGTAGGTCAGGGCGCTGTAATAGTGCTCGAGCGATGAGAACACGTTGGTTTTCGCCACCAGACAAAGAGTGCATATTGCTTGAAAGCAGATGTTCAGCTCCAACCAGTTTTAACGCATCGTGCAGCTCTTGTTGGCTGTATTTTCCAGCAAGGCGCAGAAAACGCTCGACGTTAAGTGGGAGAGAGTCATTCAGCTTGAGCTTTTGCGGTACATAACCGACCTTTAACCCTTTCGCTTTAGTGACCTTACCACTGTAGCGTCGTTGCAGGCCTAATAGCACTTTAACCAAGGTTGATTTACCGGCTCCATTAGGGCCAATCAGAGTAGTGATTTTTCCACGCTGGAGAGATAGGTTGACTCTATCTAGTACTTTTCGTTCATCAAACTGAACGCAGATGTCATTTAACTCGACTAGTGCCGACATGAATGGAACTCATTTGCAATTGCTTAATGTTATAATGTAACATTTGTTGGTCCGTTAAACCAGAGAGTAATTTTGTTCGCTATGAAACGTTTTATTTCCGCATGTGCCCTCATGCTTGTTAGCTCTTCATTTGCTCATGCAGCAACCATTTTAACCAGTATCAAACCGATCCAGTTGATTACTCTTGAACTCACCAAAGGTGTTTCTGAGCCTGAGGTCTTAGTCGCTTCAAACGCTTCCCCACATGACTACGCGTTAAAGCCTTCAGATGTAAAACGTCTGCGTACTGCGGATCTTGTGATTTGGTATGGTAGCGATCTTGAACCGTTTCTTACAAAAGTGTTGGAAAGCCAACAAAACGTGTTAACACTAAGCGACACTCAAGGTCTAGAATTGCGCGAATATGGTGGTGGTCATCACGATCATGATGGCCATGATCATGGTAGCCATGACCCACACTTCTGGCTCGGTTATAAGCCGACATTACAAGTCGCTCAAGCGATCTCTGAACGTCTTTCTGAAATAGACGCTGAGAACAAGGCCCAATACCAAGCTAATTTCACCGCATTTGAAGCGCAGTTAACTGAGCAACAAGAGCAGATTAAAGCGCAACTAGCTCCAGTCGCAGATGCTGGTTACTACGTTTTTCACGACGCCTACGGTTATTTTGAGCAGGACTTCCCACTGAATCATTTGGGTTATTTCACTGTAAGCCCAGACAGAAAGCCGGGTGCAAAGACTTTGATTGCGATTCGTAAAGCATTGAAGAACCAAAATGCGCAGTGTGTGTTCTCTGAGCCTCAGTTTACGCCGGCAGTGGTTGAATCGGTAACACGTGGCAGCGACGCTAAGACTGGTGTATTGGACCCAATTGGTGCAGAAATTGAAGTTGTTGCTGGCGGATATTTCAAATTTAAGCAAAATCTGGCTGATAGCTTTAGCCAATGTCTAAGTCAATAATCTCACTAAGCCAAAGGTAAACCAACCTTTGGCTTACTCCTGTCTTGTGAAGTCCTTTAAAAAGTCACCATTTATTGATAACCCTCACTTGTTAATCTGCGCAATTACTAGATAATTATTATCACAAAATAATATAGGGCAGCACTTAGGCCCAAATACCGTTATCGGTGTATCTTTTTCGCTGCTAGGACAAGTTTTTGATTAGAACAGTATGGATGTTGTTCATGTTGCTGGTACCAGTGCATGTTTTTGCATCCAACTCATCACTTATGGTCTTCTATCCCTTGCCAACTCAGGCCGAGGGAAAAGTCTTTGCGGCTAAACAACTCTTTCTCGCAGATGGCGGAGGCATATGGCTCCAAGATGTTCGCAATCAAGTCCTTTTCTTTGATGGTCAAAACATCACTCCTGAAGTTGGTTCGGCCTTAGAGTTCGCAGCGGAGCAGGTTGCGTTTCTCGATAACGCGTTCTGGACGTTTTTCCAAAATGAAATATACAGAACGGTTCCGAATCAAGAAAAAGAGCTGATTTTTAGCCTGACGCCGGGCAGTGAAATACTACGTATAGGGGCTTCAAAGCGATTCATCTGGGTATCGGATGAACGCAATTTATACACCTACAACGTGGATACAGGTGAGTTTCAGACCTTTTCGTTGATGGAGCTCTACCAATATAATCAGTCTTCAAAGATCTTGATTAATGATGCGCAGTTTATCTATTCCCGCTGGGTATTAGCGACCAATGCTGGTGTTTATCTTTCGCGAGAAGGGCAATTCGAGCATGTGGCTAGTTCCGGTAAGCATTATGTCGAGAAACTCTACTTTTCTGAAAATAGACGAGAGCTGATCATTGGTTCATTAAACGGTGCGTTGATTTTTGATATCACCGAGCCAAACAAACCGATAAAAAGTATCGCAGGCAGCCATGTACTAAGTATTACTGAAACCAGTCAGGAGTACTGGATTGGTACGGAAAAAGGCCTATTTGTTTATTCATTTTTAACTGGTGAAACTAAACGCTTTGATCAGGGTTTCTTAGCCGGTAACGCGCTATCTGGTGAGAAAATCTATTCGTTGTTGAATGATGGTGCGGGTGGGGTTTGGGTTGCGACCGATCGAGGTGTTCGATACTTTTCACTGTTTTCTCAGAAGTTTGAGCGTTTCCCTAGTGCTCAACTCACCTTCAATAATCGTAAAGAGTCATTGAAAAAACTCACTCCTGCCGCCAATCACGATGGTTATTGGGCATTGTCCAATAGCGGGCTATATCGGATTAGTTTGTCTAACATTGGTAGCCGAACGTTGCTATATAAAGGAAAGGTACATGACTTTGAAGAAAGCAACGGTGTACTTTGGTTAGCCACTGATCAAGGTATTGTCTGCATCAATAGCGACAGTGGTGAAGTGATTGATGACTCACTGCCACGTTTTTTGAAAGACAATAGCGTTCGCTTTGTCGAGTTAGACAATCAGAATGTGGTCTGGGGTTCGAGTCAGAAACAAGTTTGGAGCTATGACTTATCGGACGGTAAGTTAACCCAGTATGGCTCTGAGTGGATGATAGACAAATATCTTCCTGCGCAATTAACTCATATGCATGTGACGAATCAGGGCTATTTATCACTCGGTACTGAGCATGGCGTCTACTTGCTGAAAGATGGCCAAGTGCACTTTGTTGGCGAAAGTGTTCCATATGGCGAAGTGATTGATATCATCCAACCTGCCGACAACGAATTGTGGATAGCAAGTCGTTATGGCTTGTATCAGCTCGATTTATATCTTGAGCAAGCTGAACCTATCATGATGGTTGATGGCCATATTACCCCTAAGTGCCTGCTGCAAAACCAAGATGGGATATGGGTGACCTCTTCGACGGGGTTGTCTCGCTATAGCCCGGAAGGCAAGCTTATCCATCACTATGGAGAGCCATTCGGCCTGATCAATAATGAGTTTTCACCAGGGCTGTGTAGTTACAGTAATGATAGCCAGCGGACGTTATTGTTTGGTGCTGATTCTAGCTTAGTGAAAGTTAATACGCATGAACTTGTCGTCAGCCGATTGCCTGATATTCAGGTGATATTTAGTCAGATTAAGCGCGATCAAGCGCTTTATTCGCTGGGTAATACCTTAAAAGAACGTCCAAGCCTGGGTTATCAAGAGTCGATAACGTTCCAGTTTGGCGTGCTGCCAAGAGCGAATAGCCTCAATTTGGAATACCGACTCAACGAAGGGGCGGAGTGGCAGGCGTTAGATGGTACGACGCTAACCATTGAGCATCTCATGCCGGGCAGTTATACATTGGATGTACGAGCGCTGCGTAATGGGGTACTTCAAGGCCAAAGTAACAGCTATCAGTTCTACGTGACGGAGCCGTGGTTCATGACTAACTCGGCAATAGTGGCTTACATTGTCGTGTTAATTGTCATCATCGTGACATCCGTTTACTGGCGCTCAAGAATTATGTCTACAGCGAACCGTGAGCTCAAAGCGCAAATTGCCCTAAAAACCAACCAGCTGCGTCATCAAAGCCGGATTCTATTAACCAATAACCAGCAGCTTCGCAAGCAACTTCAAGTTAGACGGCTGATATTTACTCAGTCAGTGAGTGCACTGAAAGACAAATTAGCCACCTATGCAGAAAACGGTGAAACAAACAGTGTATTGAAACAACTATCGAGAGAGCTAGACCTACTTGCATCGACGCGTTCTACCAATGGACAAGCACTGCCTGTTCACAATCTGACTCTGATCATTCAGTCGGCGTTAAGTGGCTGGACGGAAGAATTCTCGAAAGCGGGTGTTCATGTCGAACTCGAAGCTGAAAATGATCTCTATGTAAGTCTGACGCACTTTAACTTAGATGAACTGTTTAACCTGCTGTTTGACGGCATTGTGAAACGTTGTTACCGAAATCAGACTGTGGTTATTCAATTGTCTCGCAGAAATGATCTGATTGCGTTTGCGATGCTCGATCAGGGTGAAGAGTTAGAAAGTGATTCAATACTGACTTCGACGCTGCAAAGTCTCCGCTCATTGGTAGAGCAAAGTGGTGGCGAAATGACTTCTCATATTTCAGATGAGAGAAACTTAATTGAAATCGCGTGGCAAGCGAGTGATATCTTTGATGAAGACTCAATTGTCTCCGCCCCTTCGAATCAAGAAAGTGCAGTATTCGAAGATGATGATCCTTGGCTAGAAAAAGTCATTACGCTAGTTGAAGATAATTACACCAATGCCGAGTTTGGTACCTCAGCAGCGGCTAAGATGTTATTTGTTTCAGAGCGTAGCTTACAGCGTAGAGTAAAATCGGCGACCGAGAAAACCTTTACCGAGTATCTTACAGAAGTTCGTCTAGACAATGCATGTCGTCGTCTATTGGCCGGAGAGAAGGTATCAGAAGTTGCATTTGAGTGTGGCTTTAATGACCCTTCTTACTTCAGTCAGCGCTTTAAACACCGCTTTGGTATGCCTCCAACTCAATTTGTTGAGCAACAAGACAGACACTAAATACTTTCCAAACCCTTTCCAATATGTGCATCTGCAAGGCTAGGTGAGAGTGCATAAGCGTTTTCTCTGGTCACAATACGTTGACTGCCTTGCCGTTATAGCCTTGTTCAATGCACGAGTTTACTGATTTAAAAATAAGTGATGCTGAAAACGAGTAGGGCTATTCTTGAGTGCTGAGTGCTGAGTGCTGAGTGCTGAGTGCTGAGTGCTGAGTGCTGAGTGCTGAGTGCTGAGTGCTGAGTGCTGAGGTAGGGATAACAAGAAAAAAAATATCGTGGTATAGCCGGGGGGACTATACCACGGGTGCCAATGACACCTTCGCTTGCTGCCGGAGTGACGCTTGCTGCGCCACCTCTGGAATTCAATCTTGTTGTCGTTAGGGTGTTCCCTGTCGACGTGATTAACTATAACGGCGGTGACTTATTTTACTTATAAAATTAACGCCAGATTAGTATAAGAAAAGCGACATAATTATAAGTTATTGTATTTTAAGGTTTTATTTGCATCCTTCGCACAGTTGAGAGATTCTGCTATCCGATTTATGTCGTCGCCGTCATTGCTTTTAACGTATTTGACGAGTGTTGTTTTTACGTTTTTCACTATCGAATTATTGAAAACATTGATTTCAGACAAGATCTGCAACAGTTATCAGAGCTAGTATTGAGATTGTTAATAGAAATCCTTCTCATTTAAATATTTTGGCCTACCTTATGAAACTGTCACAATTACAACAAGGGCAAAAAGCAACCATTACGAGCTTTACTGAACTTTCCAATGACGTTAGAAAAAAACTGATGGTCATGGGATTGCTTCCTCAGACTCCTGTAAAACTTATCCGCAAAGCGCCAATGGGTGACCCACTGCAAGTAGAAGTGCGTGGCGTATCTTTGGCTGTTCGCGTCAACATTGCTGATGCAATTCAAGTAGAGGTGAACTAATGGAATACAAGATTCTTACCGTTGGTAACCCTAATAGTGGCAAAACAACCCTTTTTAATGGCTTAACTGGTGCTAAGCAGCAGGTAGGCAACTGGGCTGGTGTTACAGTTGAGAAAAAAACAGGTAAATACACACATTCTAGCGACGATTTTTTACTGACCGATTTACCTGGTATCTACGCTTTGGACAGTGGTAACGATGGCAACAGTATTGATGAATCAATCGCCTCTCGCGCAGTTTTAACGCACCCAGCGGATCTGATTATTAACGTTGTTGATGCAACGTGTTTAGAACGCAGCCTATATATGACGCTTCAACTGCGTGAACTAGGCCGTCCAATGGTAGTCGTTCTAAATAAGATGGATGCACTGAAACGTGAACGACAAACCATCGATCTCAAAGCATTAGAGAAGGTGTTGGGTTGTCCTGTATTTGCGATTTCGGCCAACAATAAATCGCAAGTACATGCCTTTAAAGACCGTTTGCACAAAGCATTGGTTCAAGGTGTTGCGCTTAACGAAATGCGCTTGAACTATGGTGACGAGTTTGAGCAAGCAATCAGCCAGCTTGAACCTATCTTTACTCAGCAATCTGAAGTTGCTGAACGTGCTCTTGCGATTCGTGCACTAGAAAATGATCTATTGGTTCTAAATGCATTGGCGCAACCTGAACGCACATCGGTTCGAACTCAGCAGCAGTCGGTTGGTTTAGATATTGATTTGTTGGTAGCCGATGTGAAGTACACCTTCTTACACGAGCAATGTAAGAAGATCCGCCGTACGGAAGGTAAACTAAGCCATAGCTTTACTGAGAAGGTAGACAGCGTCATTCTAAACAAATGGGTCGGCGTGCCGTTCTTCTTTGTCGTGATGTACCTAATGTTCATGTTCTCGATAAATATTGGTAGCGCGTTTATCGACTTTTTCGACATTGGTGTTGGTGCACTGCTCGTTGATGGTGGCCACTACCTCTTAGATGACCACTTACCAGTATGGCTTGTGACTCTGCTTGCTGACGGTGTCGGCGGCGGTATCCAAACGGTCGCGACCTTTATCCCTGTGATCGCTTGTCTGTACCTATTCCTAGCGGTACTAGAAAGCTCGGGCTATATGTCACGTGCAGCGTTTGTACTGGATAAAGTGATGCAGAAAATTGGCCTACCGGGTAAAGCATTTGTTCCACTGGTTTTAGGCTTTGGTTGTAATGTGCCTTCGATCATGGCAACGCGTACGCTAGACCAAGAACGTGAGCGTAAACTGGCTGCATCCATGGCGCCATTTATGTCTTGTGGTGCGCGTCTGCCCGTTTATGCATTGTTTGCAGCAGCATTCTTCCCGCAAAGCGGACAAAACGTTGTTTTCGCTCTTTACCTATTAGGTATCGTAGCGGCTGTTTTCACCGGACTGGTTCTGAAAAATACTTTATACCCAGGTTCTAGTGACAGCTTAGTGATGGAAATGCCAGATTACGAATTACCAACCATGCGCAATGTGGTAATCAAAACATGGCAAAAACTGAAGCGCTTTGTATTGGGTGCGGGTAAAACGATTGTCGTCGTTGTGACCATTCTTAGCTTCTTAAATTCAGTCGGTACCGATGGCTCATTTGGTAACGAAGATAGCGAAAACTCAGTGCTGTCAAAAGCATCTCAAGTAGTTACGCCAATCTTCGCACCGATCGGTATTCAAGAAGATAACTGGCCTGCAACAGTGGGTATTATCACTGGTATCTTTGCTAAAGAAGCGGTTGTTGGTACGTTAAACAGTCTTTACGCTCCGAGTGAAGACGATGCTGGTGAATTCGACCTAATGGCGAGCCTAGAAGAAGCGGTGATGTCTATTCCGGACAACCTTGCAGGTTTAAGCTACTCTGACCCATTGGGTATTGAAGTTGGTGATTTAACAGATAGCCAAGCCGTTGCTGATGAGCAAGAAGTTGATGCTTCGATCTTCGGCAATCTGAAAGGTTACTTTGCATCGAGCAATGCGGCATTTGCATACCTGATTTTCATCTTGCTATACACGCCTTGTGTTGCGGCTATGGGTGCGTATGTTCGTGAATTCGGCCAGAAGTACGCTCGCTTTATCGCGGTTTGGACCATGGGTCTTGCATATGGCGGCGCAACTCTATACTACCAAGCGTCGCATTTTGCTGACCACCCCGCTTCTAGTGCGGCTTGGATTGGCGGCATTATCGCAATCAGTGTTGTGACTTACCGCTTGCTAAAAGCTGTGGGCAACAAACAGAGTAAAGAATTAGAGGCGCAACTAGCATGATTCTTAGTGAGCTAAAACAGCATATTGATGCTCAAGGTAGCGTATCAAGAAAAGAGCTCGCAAAGCAGTTTAACCTTAGTGAAGATGGCGTCGATGCCATGCTATCAGTGTGGATTAAAAAAGGAATGGTGTCGCGATTAGTCGATACCAATCAAGCCAAACATGTTACTCGTGTCCGTTATGCTAAGGTTGAAAGCAACTCGCTTGCTATGACAGTCACCATGTAGTGTTTAAACGTAAAAAGCCGTTCTACTCAGAACGGCTTTTTTATTCGTTATGCTTGACCCTATCATCGAACAAACGAAGGCTACAGAAAACTCGTAGAGATGCTAGGCGCGCGTGAATAGCTTACTTAGTGACAGTACATTGCCAATGCGAGTGAGTAGCGCGGCTTGCTCTTCTTCAGAGCGGAACTCACCTTGGGTATTGCCCCATACCGGCCCCGGCCAAGCCACATCGTCTTGGAAGCGAGCGATATGGTGAATATGAAGCTGTGGAACCATATTACCCAGAGCACCAAGGTTAAGCTTATCTGGTTGGAAGGTCGCTTCTAGAGCTTGGCTTACTGCTTGAGACTCTAACAAGAATTGTTGTTGCTCTTGCATCGGTAAGTGATGAAGCTCTTTTAGATTGGCACGCTTAGGGACTAAGATGACCCAAGGCACAGCATTGTCTTTATGTAGCAGTGCTACGCACAGCGGGAAGTGGCCGATGATGGTGGTATCTTTTGCCAATTGAGGGTGCAGTTCAAAACTCATTATCGTTTTCCATTTTGAATTGAATAAGGCCAGTATACGCCAGATAAAACAAAAGGCTGACGCTTTCACGCCAACCTTTCTGATTATCTTAAAGCTTAATGCTTAATTACATGCGCTCTAGAGTTTCGATACCTAGCAGTGATAGACCTTGCTTGATTGTCTTCGCAGTAAGTGCTGCAAGTTTCAGGCGGCTCTGCTTCACTGATTCATCTTCAGTATTAAGAATTGGGCACGCTTCGTAGAAGCTTGAGAACTGACCTGCTAGTTCGAATAGGTAGCTACACATGATGTGTGGTTGACCTTCACGAGCAACTGATTGAACCGCTTCTTCAAATTGTAGAAGTTTAGCAATAAGCGCTTTTTCTTTATCTTCAGTCACTTTGATTTCGCCTGCTAGGTTATCCATAGAGATACCTGCTTTAGCGAAGATAGAAGATACGCGAGTGTAAGCGTACTGCATGTAAGGTGCTGTGTTGCCTTCAAACGCTAGCATGTTGTCCCAGTCAAACACGTAGTCTGTAGTACGGTGCTTAGAAAGGTCAGCATACTTAACGGCAGCCATTGCAACAGTGTTGGCAATGTTTGTCTTCTCTTCAGCTTCTAGCGTTGGGTTCTTAGACTCAATTAGCTTAGCTGCGCGCTCTTCTGCTTCATCTAGTAGATCAGCAAGACGAACGGTACCACCTGCACGAGTCTTGAATGGACGGCCATCTTTACCTAGCATCATGCCGAACGCGTGGTGCTCTAGTGACACTTCTTCTGGTACATAACCCGCTTTACGAACGATAGTCCAAGCTTGCATTAGGTGCTGGTGTTGACGTGAGTCGATGAAGTAAAGTACGCGGTCAGCGCCTAGTGTTTCGTAACGGTACTTAGCACAAGCGATATCCGTAGTGGTGTATAGGAAACCACCATCACGTTTTTGGATGATTACACCCATCGCTTCGCCATCTTTGTTTTTGTACTCTTCAAGGAATACAACCTGAGCGCCGTCATCTTCTTGTGCCAGACCTTGCTGTTTAAGGTCTGCAACGATGCCAGGTAGCATGTCGTTGTACATGCTCTCACCCATAACGTCGTCACGAGTAAGAGAAACATTTAGGCGGTCGTAGTTACGTTGGTTTTGAACCATAGTAACGTCAACAAGCTTCTTCCACATTTCTGCACAGTATTCGTCGCCGCTTTGTAGTTTAACTACGTAGTTACGTGCGCGAACCGCGAATTCTTCGTCTTCGTCGTATAGCTTTTTAGATTCGCGGTAGAAGGCTTCAAGGTCAGACAGTTCCATTGAAACTTCGCCAGACTCTTTTTGTACGCGCTCTAGGTTAGCGATAAGCATGCCGAACTGAGTACCCCAGTCACCAATGTGGTTAGCACGAATCACTTTGTGACCTAGGAATTCAAGAGTACGTACAACCGCATCACCGATGATGGTTGAACGTAGGTGGCCTACGTGCATTTCTTTAGCAACGTTTGGTGCTGAGTAGTCAGCAACGATGGTCTTTTGCTCTTCAGCAGCAACGCCTAAGCGTGCATCTGCTAAGGCTGCATCAGCCTGCTTCGCTAGGAACTCTTCGCTTAGGAAAATGTTGATAAAACCAGGGCCTGCGATTTCAGTTTTGCTTGCGATACCGTCAAGATCCAGAACATCCAATACTTTCTGTGCAAATTCGCGTGGGTTAGTACCTAATTTTTTTGCTACGCCCATTACGCCGTTTGCTTGGTAATCACCAAACTGAGGTTTTGCAGATTGGCGAACGGCTGCAGGGCTGCCTGCAGGTGCGCCAGCGGCTTCAAGAGCCTGAGATACTTTGTCGTTAATAAGTGCTTGGATATTCACACGCGCTTCCTTCAATTCTGGGAATTGGTTAGCTATGCATTCCGAATTAATCAGGGGCTAAAAGCTTTTATCCTGAATAATATCCACCAAGTGGAATGAATGCATATCTCGATCTAGTTCATAAATTTGGCGCACATAATACCAACTTTATTGCTCCGCTTATAGGGAGTGAACTGGGAAATTTTCTACTTTTCCTGACGATCTTGTTAGTATTGGGGAAAAATCAACGCATTGGGTACGAAAAAATGTCACAACCGCTGTTCAACGCTGAATTAATGCCAGCTCAGATGAAAGCAAACCTTGATGAATTTATGCATAAAATTCAAGATTTAAGCGATACTTTGCATATTAATCTCAAGCCATTTCAGGCTGATCATATCGCTTTGCGTATCAATGATGCTGAACTGGCAAAATTAGCGCATCAAGAGTGGCAAAAAGAAGGGCAGGTTATTTCGAATGCTCAAATTAATGGTCGTCCGATCATCGTTATCCTATTTGAGCAAGCTTTGTGTAGCCATGGCTGGGATATTGAGTGTTTAGAGCTGCCTTACCCGGCACCCGGAAAAATCTACTCAGAGCAGAACTGGGAGCATGTCGAATTTGTTGTGCCATCTGACGCGCAATCAGCACAAGATTACTTAGCTGATCTCAAACTGCAATTTCCAGCTTTGGCACAAAATTGGGATGCATTGCTTGAGAAAGAGGTCAAAGTAAAACTGTCGAGCCCAAAAGGGGAAGGGGAGCGACTCAATAACCCGACTGTCGCATTCAAACATAAAGGGGTGTGCATTAAGCTTCACCCCCATCCATTAAAAGCGATTGTAGAATCAGAGCAATCAGCCTAATTCAACATCTTTAGGTCTGAGCTGGAACTCTTCGATTGAACCAATCTCTTGACCTAAGCTGAGAGCTTCCGATTCATGGTGTGCATTGCCCTGAGTGTGCATGATGAGTCGGTTTGCTGTTCTCGGTTTTAGCTCGTTGACAATGAATCGAATCATATCGGTTCGAGTTAATGTCTTAAGCTCCTCAAGTACCACTTCTCTTTGATTAAATTCGAGATCTTTGTTGCCTATCGCAACCCAAAGCCGTTGAGCGCGACCGCGTAAGGTCGTATCCGGCGTGGCGATTTGGTTCCATAAGCCGCGCTTACTGCTATGCCATTGATATTCGTTAAGCTCAAGTAGCACCATATAAAAAGCATTAAGAAACTCATCGATAGACTGAATTAACTCTATCGGAGCTGCATTCGGCGATTGAACGTACAAAGCGATACCCGGGTGGCGATTGAGGGGTAAGTTACCGGTCCCAACCATATAACCGAGCTGCTGCTTGGTGCGGATCTCATGGAAGAAGGTCGCTGACATCAAGTGGTTAGCCAGTGAGTAAAGGGCAATACTCCTTGGGCTGGTATCGTCACACTGGTAGTAAAGGACGGTCGCTGAGTCCTCTTGATCGCAAAAAACTTCACGTTGGAATGAACCATTTTTGCCTAGCATGACCAGTGGTCGTAGCGCTTCTTCATATTGTTGATCTTGAACTCTTAACGCATCTTTTAGCGTATTTCCTAATGCCAGTGCGTCAGCCTGAGTCCAATCACCATAGACAAACATCTCAACATGCAGCTCTGCCAAAATAGCTTCGACAAAGGTTTCTAATTCAGAGACTTCAATTTCTTCGAGTGCTTCTAAGAGCACTGAATAGGGTGGGTTATTGGGTTGCAATATACCGGTAAGCGCATTAAATAACTGAGAAATCGGACGATCTTGCGCTGAGTTGCGCCAATTTCTTAACAACTGTTGTTTGATGGTTTCAAAGCGTTGCTGACTAAAGTCGCGCTTAGCAAAACGGCTTAAGATGAGTTTCATTAGCTCAGGCTGCTTTTGACTAAAGCCTGAAACGGTTAATGTTACGCCGCCTTGATGTGCGTACATGTTGTACCCCATGCCGGCAATTTCAGCTTGGTATGTTTCAGCAGCTAGGCTGTCGAGGAACATTTCCACGCACAGGCGAGTCTTAACGATGTTACGTGGGTTAGCCACAGCATGAGGGCTATCAATCGCAACGTAAACGACGCCTTTCGGCACACGAAACTCTTCATCTTGTAAGTGCCACAGCTTAAATCCAGGTAGCTCTTCAAGCACTTGCGGGTTTAACTGAGGAGATTCGAGCTCTTTAGGGTCAAGGTCGTAGCAGATAAATGGGTTCTTTTCTGGTAACTCGAATGACAGTGCACTTGGTTCAAGGAAATACGCTTTTTGCTCTTGAGTAAACTTGGTGACTGAATATGGGGTGAAGTACCACTTAGCCTTTTCTGTGTACTCGTAACCATGAGCGATCAGCGTTGTGCGCAGATTGTCGGGTACCAAGTAATCCATTAGCGACTTGAGCTGAGACTCATCATAATGATTCATCATAAAATCACCGTAGATGGTATCCTCCGCTTGATAGTGCTGCATATTGACCACAAGGTGGCTGACTAGATCGAGTGGGCGAGTCGGTTCTTGAAAACGAAACGCCGATTCCAGCACCGCTTGTTTTTCACGGTAACGCCACTCATCAAACCCTTCACGTTTGATTAAGTTTAGGTAGCTAAATACTGCTTGGGTAATATCGTCTATGTGATCTAAGCCTGTCGGAGTCAGCGCGCAGCTTACGGTAAACTCGCGATAGTTGCTGGCGCTCGTGCCACCGCCAGCAGACAAAGAAGTGATCCACCCCTTGTCTTTCAGTGTGATCATTAAGCTGCCATCACCTTCATAGCCGAGTAAATGAGCGAAGTATGAAAGAGGTTTAGACTGATAAAACTCATCCATTCCGGGCATTGGAAATGCGAGGATCAGCTTACGGATTTCTTTGACGGGTTCCACATTGACCAAGACGCTGGTTGAGTGCTCATCGCAATAGGCAGCATCAATCGACTTACTAGCCAGCTGGTGGTTTGGGATCGCTGAAAATTTCTCGTGACACCAAGCTTCAAGCTCATCGAGCGTTTGAGGACCTGCGATAGAAAGAGTCATTAAATCCGCTGAGTATTGCTGGTAATGGAAATCGACAATTTCATCACGGATGCTTTTTCCGTCGCGATCGCCAAGTGTCTCAAGGTTACCGACAGAAAACTTACTGAAAGGGTGGGCTGGATTGATCAGCTCTTTGTGGACTTGGTATAGGCGTCTAGAATCGTCGTTCAGTTTTAGTTTGTATTCAGATTCTACAGCTTGGCGCTCTTTATCTAGCGCTTCAGGGTTAAAAAGCGGTGCGGTAAAAAATTGACTGAAACGATCTAAGCCAGATTCGAATGCATTAGGTGAAACATCAAAAAAGAAGCAAGTGTGTTCTGTACCTGTCCAGGCGTTATTACTGCCGCCATGTTGACTGATATAGCTTTGAAACTCGCCCACTTTAGGGTATTTTTCCGTACCCAAAAATAGCATGTGCTCAAGATAATGAGCTAAACCTTCACGATCGGCTGGATCGTCAAAATGGCCGACATTGACTGCTAATGCTGCCGCTGATTTTTGTGCTGTATCGTCGTGAATCAGCAATACCCTAACACCGTTGGAGAGCGTCAAGTAACGGTATTGGTTAGTATCGTTGGGGCTAATGTGCACGGTGCCATCTCCAGTCAGTTTGAGAACGCCTTATAGACAATAGAGTAATTATGACTCGGATATGGCTGACTGCAAACTATCTGTTTGAGAAATATGAGCAAAATGGATTTGTGGATTGACTCGATGAGCTGCCAAGAGTGTTAAGAAAGTCAGAGTCTTTCGGAGCAAAGTTGATATAATTATTTATAGCTCAATAGATTTGATGCCTTGTGACGCAATCAGATCAAGCACTCAACAATTACAAGAACAACAACCCGCAATGAACTCACGGCGGGGGAGTATATTAGGAAGAAGCCATGAAAATTTTTATTATGCGTCATGGAGAAGCAGAGCATTATGCCGCAAGTGACGCAGAGCGAGAGCTAACTCAGCATGGCCGAAAAGCCTCGCTAGCGGTCGCACGAGCATGTGCCGGTAAAGGTTTTGCGCAGTTCGATAAAGTGTTAGTGAGCCCTTACATTCGTGCTCAGCAAACTTGGCAAGAGATCTCATCGCAATTCTCATCTGAGCAAGTGGAAACTTGTGATGATATTACCCCGTACGGAGACTCAGAGCAGGTGGCTGACTATGTATCAGCACTATTAGATACTCACAACTACCAAAGTGTTTTGATTGTGTCGCATCTACCTTTGGTTGGTTATTTAACCTCAGAGTTCGTGACTGACATGGTCCCGCCAATGTTCCCAACATCCGGACTGATTTGTATCGAGTACTCACTAGAGAAACTATCGGGTGAAGTGGTATTTAACATCCACCCATAATCGCACCGAAAGCTCGCTTTTGTCCTAGCCGGTCTAGGATTGAGAGCGGGTGCTCACTTCCCAAGCTAATATCGCTTTTCACCTAGCGCGCCAATACCACTAGCCATAAAATTGACATACTTGATGGACTAGATATTGCATAGTTACGCCAAGTTGTTCTTTTTTCCGATATTTACTGTAGCTACTCGACTATGAAGTTTTCTTTGCCGTTCGCGGACAAACTGCCTCCAATTCCTCAGCGTGCGATGCCTGCCATCGGTGCGCCAGTCATGGTTTTGGCTACGCTGGCAATGGTTATATTGCCCATTCCAGCATTCCTACTCGACCTTTTCTTTACCTTCAACATTGCTTTAGCCATGGTTGTGCTACTGGTGACGGTATATACCCGTAGGCCACTAGACTTCGCGGCTTTCCCAACGGTTCTTTTGATAGCGACGCTATTGCGATTAGCCTTGAACGTGGCCTCGACTCGTGTCGTTCTGCTTTATGGTCACGAAGGTTCGGGGGCGGCTGGTAGCGTTATTGAAGCGTTTGGTAGTGTCGTTATCGGTGGTAACTACGCTGTCGGTCTAGTGGTCTTCCTCATCTTGATGATCATTAACTTCATGGTTGTTACCAAAGGTGCGGGTCGTATTTCTGAGGTAAGTGCTCGCTTTACGTTAGATGCGTTACCAGGTAAACAGATGGCGATTGATGCAGACTTAAACGCGGGTCTAATCGATCAAGATCAAGCCAGAACACGTCGACAAGAAGTGACTAAAGAAGCGGACTTCTATGGTTCGATGGATGGTGCGTCGAAGTTCGTTAAGGGTGATGCCATCGCGGGTATTTTGATCCTATTTATCAACATTATTGGCGGCTTATCCATCGGTATGGCGCAATATGGTTTAGGGTTTAGCGAAGCGCTGCAGATTTATACCCTGTTAACCATTGGTGACGGCTTAGTTGCTCAGATTCCATCGTTACTCTTGTCGATTGGCGCTGCAATCATGGTGACGCGTCAAAACACTGATGAAGACATGGGTAAAGAAGTTGTCTTTCAGATGTTTGACAACCCGAAAGCCTTGATGATCACCGCGTCGATCCTATTTATCATGGGTATCGTACCGGGCATGCCTCACTTTGCATTCCTATTACTCGCCTTTATTGCTGGTGGCGGTGCTTACTACATCCATCGCAAACAGAAAAAAGAGGCGGAACAACCGAACTTACCTGCGACCAATGAACCAGAATCAACAACGCCGAAAGAGCTTTCTTGGGACGATGTTCAACCGGTTGACATCGTCGGCTTAGAAGTTGGTTACCGCTTGATTCCACTGGTCGATCAGGCGCAAGGCGGTGAGCTGCTTGAACGGGTTAAAGGGGTACGTAAAAAACTGTCACAGGACTTTGGTTTTCTTATTCCAGCTGTTCACATTAGAGATAACTTAGAACTGACGCCAAACAGCTATCGCATTACTTTAATGGGTGTTGCGGTTGGAGAAGCTGAAATCAGACCTGACATGGAACTGGCGATTAACCCGGGTCAAGTCTACGGAATGATTGAGGGCGAACCGACTATTGACCCGGCCTTTGGTCTTGAAGCGGTATGGATACGTGAAGAACAGCGTGAACACGCGCAAGCACTAGGTTACACCGTTGTAGACTCGTCTACGGTACTGGCGACTCACCTTAGCCAGCTCTTGACCAATAACGCTTCGCAGCTTATTGGCCATGAAGAAGTTCAAAACCTACTTGAGATGCTCGGCCGCAGTACGCCTAAGCTGGTGGAAAGCTTTGTACCTGACCAATTGCAGTTGGGTGTGGTGGTTAAAGTTCTACAGAACCTGCTTAACGAAGCGGTTCCTATCCGTGATATTCGTACAATTGTTCAAACCTTGTCCGAGTACTCTAGTAAGAGTCAAGAACCTGACATATTAACCGCAGCTGTACGTATCTCACTCAAACGTTTAATTGTTCAGGAAATCAATGGGATAGAGCCAGAATTGCCGGTAATTACGCTCATTCCTGAATTGGAACAAATATTGCATCAGACAATGCAGGCTTCTGGTGGAGAATCCGCGGGAATCGAGCCTGGATTAGCTGAGCGTTTACAAACATCTTTAAGCCAAGCGACACAAGAGCAGGAGCTGAAAGGTGAACCGGCAGTGTTATTGACGTCGGGTGTACTACGCTCAACATTAGCGAAGTTTGTAAAGAATACGATTCCTTCACTACGCGTTCTCTCTTACCAAGAAATCCCGGACGAGAAACAGATTCGTATTGTTCAAGCGGTTGGGAACTAGCTTTAATACGTTGATATACGGTACCTAATTTGAAGATTAAACGATTTTTTGCCAAAGACATGCGCACAGCACTTCTCCAAGTCAAAGGAGAACTTGGTGACGACGCGGTTATCATGTCTAACAAGAAAGTGGCAGGAGGAGTCGAGATCGTCGCTGCAGTAGATGGCGAAGGCTCGAATGGCGCGGCGAACAATTATAGTTCTAACCCCCGACACAATAATCCTCGACCGACACAGGCGAAGCCACAGGCACCTTCACCAAGCCGAGCACTCGCAGAAGATAAAGTCAGTCTTCAGTCGCAGTCAGGCGCTGACCACTCTATGACTAAACGCTTTGCCAACATGTTTAAGCAATATGGCGGCGGTGATAGCAGTGACAGCAAAGAAGAAACCAGTGCCGATACTCTCGCGGCTTTGCTGAATCGACAATCTGCTGCCCGCCAAGATGGGCGCGAAGCCGTTCAACTAAAAGAAGACTCTCCACTTGCACGCCTCATAGCGGAAGATCGTCGACTAGAGAGACCCGCAGCGAAACTTGATCCGACGCGCTATGAACGTTCTCGTCCGAATGAAGCTGCTGTTGCGAGTGAAGATCTCGAAGAAATGAAAGAAGAGATGACGTCGATTCGTCGTCTCTTAGAGCACCAAGTTTCCGGGTTAATGTGGCAAGAAGTTGAGCGCAGAGAGCCACTTCGAGCGATGTTAATTAAGCGCTTAGAGCGCATGGGGGTTTCGTCTGATTTAGCCGATCAACTAGCGTGTTATATTCCGGAAGATACGGCGCCAACCAAAGCGTGGAAAGCGCTACTAGGTTTGGTTGCAGACCAAGTTCCGGTCTCGCAGAAAGACATTTTGAAGCGTGGCGGTGTTGTTGCGCTTCTTGGGCCTACCGGTGTAGGTAAAACAACGACAATAGCTAAGTTAGCTGCTCGCGCTGCAATGGAGTACGGTTCGGATAATGTCGCGCTCGTTTCAACCGACACATATCGTATCGGTGCACATGAGCAATTAGCGATTTATGGACGAATTATGGGCTGTCCAGTAAAAGTCGCTAAAGATTCCAATGAGTTAGCCGATGTAATATATCAGTTACGAAATCGTCGCCTAATTCTTGTTGATACAGCTGGTATGGGACAGCGTGACGTTAGACTGTCTGAACAGCTAGATACTTTGATGCAGGAAACCGGTGAAGTGATTCACAGCTATTTGGTTCTTCCGGCTACTGCGCAGCGCAAAGTATTGCAAGAGACCATTGACCACTTTAAACGCATCCCGCTGTCTGGGTGCATTATGACAAAGCTTGATGAGTCTTTGAGTTTGGGAGAGTTCCTTAGCGTGGTAGTTCAAAATGCGCTACCCGTGACGTATATAGCGAACGGACAACGAGTCCCAGAAGATATTGTGATAGCGCAACCAAAATACATGGTCGCTAAGGCAAACGAATTACTTGAGAAGTCGACAGATGACGAACCTCACTACTGGAATAGTGAATCGGAAAGGTTCTAGGCGGCGGACGATTATGACAAAGAATATGATACAAGACCAAGCAAGCGGATTACGCCGCTTAACACAGCCTTCACTCACTAAGGTCATTACTGTGACGGGTGGTAAAGGTGGTGTTGGTAAATCTAATGTGACGTTAGGTATGGCTATCTCGATGGCGCGACAAGGCAAGAAAGTCATGGTACTTGATGCTGATTTAGGTCTCGCCAATGTGGATGTCATGCTAGGTATTCGACCTAAGCGCAATTTAGGTCACGTACTCGCAGGCGAATGTGATCTGAAAGATGCTATCGTTGAGGGACCTCACGGCATTAAAATTATCCCTGCAACGTCGGGTACGCAGGCTATGACTGAGCTGTCGCATGCACAACATATCGGTTTAATTCGAGCTTTCGGAAGCTTAGAAGACGAAATGGATGTGTTATTAATTGATACGGCGGCCGGTATATCTGATATGGTAGTCAGCTTTTCTCGGGCGGCTCAAGATGTGGTTATTGTCGTCTGTGATGAGCCAACATCGATCACTGATGCATATGCTCTGATTAAGTTACTGAGCAAAGAACATCAGGTTCAGCGATTCAAAATCGTTGCAAATATGGTCAGAAGCTACAGAGAAGGCCGAGAATTGTTCGCAAAGTTGACCTTGGTCACAGAGCGATTCTTGAATGTGAGCCTAGAGCTCGTAGCATGTATTCCTTTGGATGATAAAGTAAGACAAGCAGTTAAAAAACAAAAGATTGTGGTTGATGCGTTTCCAAGAGCTCCAGCTGCATTAGCCATCGGTTCTTTGGCGAGTAAAGCACTTACTTGGCCAATTCCTAAGACTCCGAGTGGACATCTTGAGTTTTTTGTCGAACGCTTACTTAATAGACCTGAGATGCTAGAGGAACCATTTGGTGAATAAGGCCTTGACCTATGACCAGTATGCTAACCAGAACAGTCAGCGAGCATTTTTAGAAAAATACTCGGTGCTGGTGAAGCGTATTGCTCACCATCTGCTTGGACGGTTACCTCCGAGTGTGCAGGTAGAAGATCTTATTCAGGCGGGAATGATTGGCCTGCTCGAAGCTCAAAAGAACTATGATGGTACTAAAGGAGCGAGCTTCGAAACTTACGCAGGGATTCGCATTCGAGGCGCAATGCTTGATGATATTCGTCGAGGAGACTGGGTGCCACGCTCAGTTCATAAACATAATCGTGAAGTTAGCCAAGTTATTGCCATACTTGAAGGTGAGTTGAATCGAGACCCAACTGATGCAGAAGTTGCACAAAGGATGGGAATCAGCCTAGAGCAGTATCATGTAATCCTGACGGATATTAACTGTTCTCGCTTAGTGGGAATAGAAGACTTGGGGATATCGGAAGACTCAATATCACCCGAGGATAGTGAAGACGATAACTTACCTTTTAAGGGAGTCGCTGATGAATATTTCCGTAAAGCATTGGTTGACTCAATAAAATCTCTTCCAGAGCGTGAAGCTCTAGTACTTTCGCTTTATTATGATGAAGAGTTAAACTTAAAAGAAATCGGTGAAGTAATTGGTGTTAGCGAGTCACGCGTTAGCCAAATATTAAGCCAATCTATGCAGCGTCTACGCACAAAGTTAAGTGCTTGGACAAATAATGAGTAAAAATCACTGATCTCAAATTCAGTGGAGGCAATTTTGAATAAAAACATGAAGATCCTTATTGTTGATGATTTCTCAACAATGCGCCGTATCGTTAAGAACCTACTTCGTGATTTGGGTTTCAACAATACCCAAGAAGCGGACGACGGCTTAACGGCGTTACCAATGCTTAAGAAGGGTGAGTTCGACTTTGTCGTGACAGATTGGAACATGCCTGGCATGCAAGGCATTGACTTGCTTAAGCATATTCGTGCTGATGACGAGCTTAAGCACCTACCAGTATTGATGATCACTGCAGAAGCAAAACGTGAGCAAATCATCGAAGCAGCACAAGCTGGTGTTAATGGCTACATTGTTAAGCCATTTACCGCTGCAACATTAAAAGAAAAACTAGACAAAATTTTTGAGCGTTTATAGTCAAGGTATTGACTAAAGGCGTGAAAGGCCAAAATTCAGAATGATTTCATTAGAACAGGCAAAGCAACTTGTCGAGTTGTTAGAAGAAGGTCAACAACAGGAAGCGGATATCCTTGTTAGAGACATATACGAAAACACCTCGAATCCAATGCTACAAGAAATTGGTGAATTGACTCGCGACTTACATGAGTCAATTAAACATTTCAGCGTGGACGAGCGCATGAGTGAGATTGCCAATGACGAAATCCCCGATGCTAGGGATCGCCTCCAATACGTCATTGATAAGACAGAAGTTGCCGCGAATAAAACCATGGATGCGGTCGATCGTTGTATGCCTATTGCTGATAACCTACATGAAGGACTACTGCAAGTTCGTCCACAGTGGAACGAACTTATGCATGGCCGCATAGAGTTAGCTGATTTTAAAGCGCTTTGTTATCGAATCGATAACCTACTAAGTGAAGTTGAAGGGGATAGCACTGAGTTACGAGGTCAATTGACCGAAATTCTCATGGCCCAAGACTTCCAAGATTTAACAGGTCAAATCATTCGACGTGTTATCACCTTAGTGGATGAGGTTGAAGGTAGATTGGTTGAAATACTGACTGCCTTTAGTTCGGGACAGCTAGAAGAAAGCAAGAATAACAAGAGCAAAGCATCGACGGACCCGGAAGGTCCAATCCTTAACGCTCAAGATAGGGAAGATGCCGTTTCATCACAAGACGAAGTCGACGACTTACTCTCGAGTCTTGGGTTTTAGAGGTAAATATGAGCTACGATTTAGACGAAGATATTCTTCAGGACTTTTTGGTAGAAGCGGGAGAGATCTTAGAGCTACTCTCTGAGCAGTTAGTAGAGCTTGAAAATAACCCTGAAGATAAAGATCTATTAAATGCCATTTTCCGTGGTTTCCATACAGTCAAAGGTGGTGCGGGTTTCCTAGCCCTAACTGAGCTTGTGGATACTTGTCACGGTGCAGAGAACGTGTTCGATATCTTACGTAATGGCCAGCGACAAGTCAGCGCTGGTCTGATGGATACGATGCTTAAAGCACTTGATACGGTGAATGAACAATTCCAAGCAGTTCAAGAGCGTGAAGAATTGCCTAAAGCTGAACAGTCATTGCTAGATGAACTTCATCGCCTAAGCAGTCCTGAATCCGCTGATGAAGCTGCTGCAGCGCCAGTCGTTGAAGAACCTGTAATCCCAGAACCCATTGTTGAAGCTCCTGCAGCTCCTCAAGCGGAGATTGCGGCAGGTTCAATCGATGAAATTACTCAAGACGAATTTGAAAAGCTACTTGATGAGTTACACGGTGCAGGTACTGCGCCAGGAAAACCAGAAGGTGCTCCAGTGCCACCACCGGCACCTGCTGCTGATGCAGATATGGGTAGTGACATTACCGACGACGAGTTTGAAAAGTTATTAGACGAATTGCACGGTGTTGGTAAAGCGCCAGGCGAGGGTGAGTCAGCAGCCGCTGAACCTGCCGCTCCTGCGCCTACACCAGCAGCTCCGGTCGCTCCTGCAGGTGCGGGTGATAGCGATCTAATGACGGATGCCGAGTTCGAGAAACTCCTTGATGATTTGCATGGTTCTGGCAAGGGTCCAAGTATTGAAGAACTTGACGCGGCAACGAAACCTGCCGCTGCAAACGCTGAACCTGTTGCTCCAGTAACGCCACCGCCAGCTCCTAAGCCGGCTCCAGCTCCTCAACCTGCTGCTAAAGCGGAAGCTGCGCCACCTCCTCCTGCGAAGAAAGAAGCGGCAACGCCAGCTAAAAAGCCTCAAGCCGAAGCAACTGTACGTGTTGACACATCAACGCTCGATACCATTATGAACATGGTTGGTGAGCTGGTACTCGTACGTAACCGTCTGCTTAGCTTAGGTCTAAACAGCAATGACGAAGAAATGTCAAAAGCGGTGTCGAACTTAGACGTTGTTACTGCGGACCTTCAAGGCGCAGTAATGAAAACGCGCATGCAGCCAATCAAAAAAGTATTTGGCCGCTTCCCTCGCGTTGTACGTGACTTAGCTCGTAGCCTTAATAAAGACATTACGCTGGAAATGCGTGGTGAAGATACTGATCTAGATAAAAACCTCGTAGAAGCACTAGCGGATCCATTGATTCACTTGGTGCGTAACTCAGTTGACCACGGTATTGAAATGCCAGAGGCTCGTGTAGCGTCAGGGAAATCTCGTACCGGTAAAGTGATCTTATCTGCGTCTCAAGAAGGCGACCATATCGAACTGGCTATCGTTGATGACGGTGGTGGTATGGACCCAGATAAACTTCGTGGTATCGCGGTTAAACGCGGCATCATGGATGAAGATGCAGCCTCTCGACTGACTGACAAAGAGTGTTTCAATCTAATCTTTATGCCGGGCTTCTCAAGTAAAGAGCAGATCTCTGATATCTCAGGTCGTGGTGTAGGTATGGACGTGGTTAAAACGGCCATCAATACACTTAATGGTTCGATAGATATCGATTCAGAAATGGGCAAAGGCACCAAGATCACCATCAAGGTACCACTGACACTAGCGATTCTACCAACCCTAATGGTTGGCGTTGCAAATCACCCATTTGCTCTACCACTTGCAAGTGTTAACGAAATCTTCCATTTAGATTTAAGTCGCACCAACGTGGTTGATGGTCAATTAACGATCATTGTTCGTGATAAGTCTATTCCACTCTTCTATTTACAGAACTGGCTCGCACCGCAAGCAGGTCAAGTCGAGTTACGTAAAGGCCATGGTCATGTTGTGATTGTACAAATCGGTAGCCAACGCGTTGGCTTCGTTGTTGACACCTTGATTGGTCAAGAAGAAGTGGTTATCAAACCTTTAGATAACTTGTTGCAAGGTACGCCAGGAATGGCGGGCGCGACGATCACGAGTGATGGTCATATTGCCCTTATCTTAGATGTGCCTGATTTGCTTAAGCAGTATGCAGCTGCCTCGCGAATCTAACTTTCAGCATATAAAGGACATATATGGCAATCAAAGTATTAGTCGTTGATGATTCGAGTTTCTTCCGACGTCGAGTGAGTGAAATCATTAATTCTGACGCTCGACTTGAAGTAATTGATATTGCTACTAACGGAAAAGAGGCTGTCGAAAAAGCCATTTCGATTAAGCCTGACGTGATTACGATGGATATTGAAATGCCAGTCATGGACGGTATCACTGCCGTCCGTGAGATCATGTCGAAGAGCCCCGTGCCGATTCTAATGTTTTCCTCTTTAACCCATGATGGGGCGAAGGCAACCTTAGATGCTTTAGAAGCGGGCGCGCTCGATTTCCTACCTAAAAAGTTTGAAGATATTGCACGTAATCGTGATGAAGCTGTGTCATTGCTTCAGCAGCGTGTAATCCAGATTGCATCTAAGCGCGCGTCAATGCGCCGTGCTGCGCCAATTAGGCCAACGCCTGCTGCATCTCCTGCAGCAAAGGCGTCGCCAACAGCGCCTGTGCGTTCTTCGTTGCGCCCAGCTGCTGCACCAGTGGCTAAGCCGAGTGTGGCGACGCGATTTAAAGCGAGTGGTAAAAAGTATCAGTTAACTGCAATTGGTACGTCTACTGGTGGCCCAGTTGCTCTGCAGAAAATCTTAACCAAATTGCCGGCTAACTATCCTCATCCAATTGTGTTGATTCAACACATGCCAGCGACTTTTACTGCGGCATTTGCGAGTCGTTTGAACTCGCTATGTAAGATCCAAGTGAAAGAAGCGGAAGATGGAGACGTTCTCAAGCCGGGTGTCGCTTATTTGGCACCTGGTGGTAAACAAATGATGCTAGAAGGGCGTCCGGGTTCTGCCAAGCTCCGCATCATCGATGGTGGTGAACGTATGAACTATAAGCCGTGTGTTGACGTGACATTCGGTAGTGCGGCCAAGATCTATTCTGAACAAGTACTTTCCATGGTACTGACAGGTATGGGTGCAGATGGCCGTGAAGGTTCTCGTATGCTTAAGGGTGTTGGTTCGACAGTTTGGGCTCAAGACGAAGAAAGCTGCGTTGTTTACGGCATGCCTCAGGCAGTGGCGAAAGCAGGCCTTTCTACTGAAGATTTACCATTGGATAGAATTGCCGAGCGAATGTTAGTCGAAGTCGGTCTAGCATAGAGGTTCTCATGATTGTATGGAGTATAGCGAACCAAAAAGGGGGAGTGGGTAAAACGACCACAACCATTACTCTTGCTGGTTTGTTAAGTAAACAAGGAAAGCGTGTCTTATTAGTAGATACTGATCCGCACGCCTCTTTAACGACGTACCTTGGTTACGACTCTGATAGTGTCCCTTCAAGCTTATTTGATTTGTTTCAACTAAAGGAATATACCGAGCAAACGGTGATGCCTTTAGTGATGCGTTCCGATATTGAAGGGATTGACCTAATTCCAGCGCACATGTCACTGGCGACACTGGATCGGGTTATGGGTAATCGAAGTGGAATGGGATTGATCCTTAAGCGAGCGTTGAATGCGATTCGCAGCCACTACGATTATGTGCTGATTGATTGTCCGCCAATTCTTGGTGTCATGATGGTTAATGCTTTGGCAGCCAGTGATCGAATCTTGATTCCTGTACAGACTGAGTTCTTAGCGATGAAAGGTCTAGAGCGTATGGTTCGTACGCTGGCTATCATGCAGAAGTCGCGCAATAAGTCCTTTAACGTGACGATTGTTCCGACCATGTATGACAAACGGACGCGGGCTTCGCTGCAAACATTACAGCAATTAAAGAAAGATTACCCAAGTCAGGTTTGGTCATCTGCTGTGCCTATCGATACCAAATTTAGAGACGCGAGCTTAAAACATTTGCCCGTGTCTCATTTTGCTTCGGGCAGCCGAGGTGTATTTGCCTACAAGCAACTATTGATTTATCTAGAGAGGTTAGCCATCAATGACTAGCCAATCGATGCTTTCAAGTGAACAAGCTTTAGATGATTACTTCACGGCACTCCTTGAAGAGTCTGAAGAGCAGAGCCAAAATGAACTTGTAGAGTGTGATGTTGAGTCTATAGTTGTGCCAGAGCCAGAGCCAGAGCCAGAGCCAGAGCCAGAAGAACTGTCACTTGAACCAATGGTCCAGTCAGTTGAAGAGAAGAGTTACTACCATGCTCCAGCAATGGAGATTGAGGTACCTAATCTCGAAGACGTAGAACGCCTACTCAAGCAGCTTGAGTCAACCAACCCAGTTGCCGAGCTAGAGCTTGAAGAGGTGATGGAGCAAAACACCGTTGATATCGCTCAGGCAGAAGTTATAAAGACGGAACCTGAGGTCATTACGGAAGAGATCCAAGACTGGACGATTGAAGAGCCTGTCATCGAAGTTGAGACAGAAATCGAGCCTGAGATTGAGCCCGAGATTATTGTTCCGGAAATCGAACTGCCTCAAGCTGATGTTACCGTTGATACGGAAACAGAAGTAGAGACCGAGTTACAAACTGCACAAGGTTCAAGTGACTTGGGCGAATGGCACTCGACAGAGCGTAATATCGACTTTCAGGTTCTTTACTTTGATGTCAATGGCGTGACATTTGCTGTGCCATTGGATGAACTGGGTGGAATTCACCGCATTAGCGAAATGAATCACCTAATTGGTCGTCCTGACTGGTACTTAGGTTTACAGACCAGTCGCGAAGCTCAGCTTGATGTTGTTGATACGGCAAAGTGGGTAATGGCCGAAAAGCTAAAAGACGACGAGTACAAAGACAGCTATCAATATATTGTCATGTTAGGTGAGAGTATGTGGGGGCTGGCTTCTACCGAGTTAAAAGGTACAGAATCATTAAATCCAGACATGGTACGCTGGCGTGCAACCGCAGGGAAACGCCCTTGGCTTGCCGGAATGGTCACAGAAAAAATGTGTGCTTTGATTCACGTCGAAGCATTGATAGCTATGCTTAATGCAGGACTTGATGTAAAAGCATTAGATAATTAGAACATTTATGCCTATTTGGGCTTAGAGAGGATAAGGTATGTCTCAAACTAATGAAGTCGAAGTAAGAAAAGAGCAGTCAAATGACGAAGTGCTTCAGTGGGTGACGTTCCAATTAGAAGAAGAAACTTACGGCATCAATGTAATGCAGGTACGTGAAGTGCTTCGTTACACTGAGATTGCTCCAGTACCAGGTGCGCCAGACTACGTGCTAGGTATCATTAACCTACGTGGTAACGTTGTTACCGTTATTGATACTCGCTCTCGTTTTGGCCTGATGGAAGGTGAAATCACAGATAACACTCGTATCATCGTGATTGAATCTGAGCACCAAGTGATTGGTATTCTGGTTGATAGCGTAGCCGAAGTGGTTTACCTACGTTCTTCTGAAATCGATACCACACCAAGTGTTGGTACTGATGAAAGTGCGAAATTCATCCAAGGTGTTAGCAACCGTGACGGTAAGCTATTGATCCTAGTTGATTTGAATAAGCTACTGACTGATGAAGAATGGGATGAGATGGCTCACCTATAATGGAATTGAGTAGTTCGATGTTGAGTGCTCCAGTGATTGCTGGGGCAGTATCGTTTGTCGTATTGATCATTGTTTTTGCATTACTACGCCTAAAACAAGGACAAACGAAGTCTGCTGAGTATCAACGTCAGCAAACGCGCCATTTGGATAAAGAACTACAAAAAGCCAATAAACAACTTTTAGAAGTTCGTTCCGTTGTGGTCGGGTTAGGACAAAAAGTCAGTGAACAACAAGATATTATCCAGCACTTAAATGAACGCATTACGGAATTGGAGCAAGCAGACAGTGATGGCCGCTTGTACTCTAGAGCCAGTAAAATGGTCCAGTTAGGCGCAGATATTAATGAGTTGATCGAAGAGTGCGAGCTACCAAAAGCTGAAGCCGAACTGATGATGTCATTGCAGAAAAAAATTGCTGGACAAGAAAAAGTCCCTCCTCTTGAAAGCAGCCCCGATCGGCAAAAAGCCGCAGCGCGTAAGCGAACAATGAGAAGATAGAATACAAAAAAGTGCCACATGGCACTTTTTTTATGTGCCTATGTAACCATTTAGTGGTAGTTGTTTAAGCTTGTGTTTGAATATTAACAGATTCTTACGTAGTTTCGTGATTCGTATAGGTCTATTCCTATTTAGACAAGACGAGGCTGTGGTAAGATACAGTTTCGAAACTTACCTAGTGATCCCAAATGTTAGAAGTATCTCAACTTACAGCCATTCGAGATGAAAGAATTCTATTTGAATCCCTGTCTTTTACGATTGATTCTGGCGAATTAGTTCAGGTCGAAGGTAGAAATGGTACTGGCAAAACAACCTTGCTTCGTATCATTACTGGGCTAGGAGACCGCGATAACGGGGAAATCTTTTGGAGTGGTGAGAATATCGAGTCCAACCGTGACCAATTCCACCAAGACCTTCTATTTCTAGGGCACCAAACAGGTGTAAAGCGCGAGCTCACTGCTTACGAGAATTTGCGTTTCTATCTAAGTATCCATTCTCGTCAATCCTTTGACAAAAATACGATTTACGATGCGTTGACCAAAGTGGGGTTAGCGGGTCGTGAAGACGTTCCTGTTGGTCAGCTGTCAGCGGGTCAACAAAGACGCGTCGCGTTAGCTCGATTATGGTTGAGCGACCATAAATTATGGATCCTTGATGAACCGTTAACGGCTATCGATAAACAAGGGGTTAAGGTTCTCGAATCGCTCTTTTTGAAGCATGCTGAAAGTGGTGGCATTGTCATGTTGACGACTCACCAAGATATGTTCGCTGACAATCCAAAACTAAGAAAAATAAAACTAGGTGATTAATCATGCTTGGCACCATGAATAGTATTATAAGACGCGAATTGCTGATCGCTTTCCGCCGTCAAGCAGACATCTTTAACCCATTGTGGTTTTTTATCATTGTTATTACGTTGTTTCCGCTAAGTATTGGGCCTGAGCCAAATCTATTAGCGAGAATTGCTGCGGGTATTGTATGGGTTGCAGCATTACTGTCAGCCTTGCTATCACTAGAACGTTTATTTAGAGATGACTTTCAAGACGGTGCATTGGAACAAATGATGCTGATGCCTGTCCCATTACCGATAGTGGTTATCTCTAAGGTTATTGCCCACTGGTTACTAACTGGTTTGCCGCTGATTTTAATCAGCCCACTGTTATCAATCCTACTGTCATTGGACTTTAATACTTGGCTAGCGGTGGTCTGTACCCTGTTGGTTGGTACACCTACATTGAGCTTTATCGGTGCGATTGGTGTTGCATTAACAGTTGGATTGCAAAAAGGTGGTGTGTTACTGAGTTTGTTAGTACTGCCTTTGTATATTCCTATTTTGATTTTTGCGACGTCAGCGATTGATGCCGCATCACTAGGAATGGCGTATAACGGTCAATTGGCGATTCTTGGCGCAATGTTCATGGGAGCAATGACGCTAACGCCTTTTGCAATTAGTGCGGCACTAAGAGTAAGTGTCAATTAGTTGTTTTTGATCAAGCACGATTTTTTCCCTTTATATAAATTACAAAACTAATAATTGTCTAACGAAAAATTAGACGAACCTGAAGTAAGAGTGAGAACAACGATGTGGAAATGGCTCCATCCCTATGCCAAGCCTGAATCTGCTTACCAATTATGCGGTAAGCTCTTGCCATGGTTCTCCGTACTAGCGCTGTTATGTTTATCTATCGGCACTGTATGGGGTTTAGCTTTTGCACCTTCTGATTATCAGCAAGGTGATAGCTTTAGAATCATTTATATTCACGTTCCATCAGCTATTTGGTCGATGGGTGTCTACATGTCGATGGCGATTGCTGCCTTTATCGGCATCGTTTGGCAGATCCGCTTGTCTGATATGGCTGCCTCAGCAATGGCACCGATCGGCGCGGTCTACACCTTTATTGCATTATTAACCGGTGCAATTTGGGGTAAACCAATGTGGGGCACTTGGTGGGTATGGGATGCGCGTTTAACTTCTGAATTAATCCTTCTATTCCTCTACCTCGGAGTGATTGCGCTTTACCACGCGTTCGATGACCAGAAAACCGCGGCTAAAGCAGCTGGTATTCTTGCGATTGTTGGCGTTGTGAATCTACCGATTATTCACTTCTCTGTAGAATGGTGGAATACCCTGCATCAGGGTGCGACGATTACAAAATTTGAACAGCCTTCGATCTCGAACGATATGCTGTGGCCACTGCTTCTAAATATTCTTGGTTTTGCTTTCTTCTTTGGTTCGGTAACGATGATCCGCTTACGTAATGAGATCATCAACAAAGAGAGCCATCGCCCTTGGGTGATGAAGTTAGCAGCAGACAAATCTCAGAGAGGGTAATTAACGATGCATTTTGAATCTTTGAGTGAATTCTTTGCAATGGGTGGCTATGCAGGTTACGTCTGGGCTGCTTTTGGTATTACTTTTGGCGTGATGCTTGTTCTGCTTATCACTAGCGTTCGACGTGGTCGCACACTTCTTAATGAAGTGCAGGCGAAAGTGGACAGACAAGCACGTATTGATGCAGCGAAAAATTTGGAGAACACATTATGAACCCAAGACGTAAAAAGAGGCTCGGCATTGTTCTTGCGATCTTTATCGGGATCAGTGCAACCATCGGTCTGATGTTGTACGCCCTAAATCAGAATATGGATTTGTTCTACACGCCAACGGAATTGGTGAATGGCAAACCGGATGGTACTAAACCCCAAGTAGGTCAGCGCCTGCGTATTGGTGGTATGGTCGTTGAAGGTTCTGTTAAACGTGACGTTGAGTCTCTACGTGTTTCATTTGACCTTCATGATGTCGGTCCTAAAGTAACGATCGTTTATGATGGTATCCTTCCGGACTTATTCCGTGAAGGTCAGGGTATTGTTGCTCAGGGCGTACTGCTAGATGCAACAACGGTAGAAGCTTTTGAAGTGTTGGCTAAGCACGACGAAGAATACATGCCGCCAGAAATCGCAGAGGCAATGAAAAAGACCCATGAGCCTCTTCAATATACTGAACAACAAAAACAAGGAAGCGATCAATGATTGCTGAAATTGGTCACTTTGCACTGATCGTCTCATTAGCCTTTGCTGTGCTATTGAGCATCTTGCCTTTGGTTGGTGCATCGAAAAACAATACGCTCTTAATGAATAGCGCCAGACCTTTGTCTTGGGGTATGTTCTTACTTCTTCTATTGTCTTTTTGTATCTTGCTTTGGGCATTTTACACCAATGACTTCACGCTCAACTACGTCGCGAGCAACTCGAATAGCCAATTACCTTGGTATTATCGATTAACAGCGGTATGGGGTGCGCACGAAGGTTCATTGCAGCTTTGGGTGTTGATCCAAGCCGCGTGGACGGTCGCTGTAGCAACGTTTAGTCGTGGTATGCCGCAAGAATCTGTTGCACGTGTACTCGCAGTAATGGGTATGATCACGGTAGGCTTCCTACTGTTTATCATCTTAACGTCTAACCCATTCTTGCGTACGCTGCCTTACTTCCCGGTTGATGGTCGCGACCTTAACCCACTTCTGCAAGATCCAGGCTTAATCATTCACCCACCTATGCTTTACATGGGTTACGTTGGTTTCTCTGTTGCTTTCTCTTTTGCCATCGCATCATTGATGACAGGCCGCCTTGATACAGCATGGGCCCGTTGGTCTCGTCCTTGGACTACAGCGGCATGGCTGTTCCTAACGCTAGGTATCGCTCTAGGTTCATGGTGGGCATACTACGAACTTGGCTGGGGTGGCTGGTGGTTCTGGGATCCAGTAGAAAACGCATCATTTATGCCTTGGCTTGCTGGTACGGCACTAATGCACTCACTCGCCGTAACAGAAAAACGTGGTACGTTTAAAGCGTGGACGGTATTGCTGGCGATCTCTGCATTCTCATTAAGTCTACTTGGTACCTTCCTAGTACGTTCAGGTATCTTGGTTTCTGTGCATGCGTTCGCATCGGATCCGTCGCGCGGTATGTTTATCTTAGGCTTCCTCGTATTTGTTATCGGTGGTTCACTACTTCTGTTCGCCGTAAAAGGTGCCTCAGTACGCGTTCGCGGTAACTTTGATCTGGTTTCTCGTGAAAACGCACTGCTAGCTAACAACGTTCTACTGATTGCTGCATTGGTTGTGGTTCTTGTCGGTACATTGCTACCACTAGTACACAAACAAATTGGCCTAGGCTCAGTATCGATTGGTGCGCCATTCTTCGATATGTTGTTTGCTTGGTTGATGATTCCATTCTCATTCCTGTTGGGTATCGGTCCTCTGATTCGTTGGAAGCGCGATGACCTATCAAGCTTGAAAAAACCAATGCTGATTTCTGGTGTTGCATCACTGGTTCTTGCATTTGTGTTCACTACGCTGTTGTCAGACTTCTTCTTAACCATGGCTTACATCGGTTGGGTAATGGCACTGTGGATTATCTTCATGCACGGCTTTGAGCTATACCAACGTGCGACTCACCGTCACCCATTTATGGAAGGCGTGAAAAAGCTTCAGCGTAGCCACTGGGCGATGATGATGGGCCATATTGGCTTAGCGGTATCTGTTATCGGTATTGCGATGGTGCAAAACTACAGCATTGAACGTGATGTGCGTTTAGCGCCGGGTGAGCACTTCCAGATTCAAGGTTATGACTTCTACTTTGAAGGTCTACGTGACAAAGATGGTCCTAACTATGATGGTTACATCGCTGACTTTGAAATCACTCATGATGGTAAATACATCAATACGCTTCACGCTGAAAAACGTTTCTACACCACAGCGCGCTCTATGATGACAGAAGCAGCGATCGATCGTGGGTTTACTCGCGACCTTTACATCGCTATGGGTGAACGTCTAGATGACAATAAGTCATGGGCAGTACGTATTTACTACAAACCATTTGTACGTTGGATTTGGGCTGGTTCGCTATTGATGGCTCTAGGTGGTGCAATCGCTATTAGCGATAAACGCTACCGTTTTAGAAAGAGCACCAAGAAGCAGGAGGCATAATGAATAAGAAACTATTGTTTATTCCCCTAGTGGTATTCTTAGGCTTGGTGGCAGTATTTGCCACCCAGCTAGTGAAAAACCAACATGGTGATGATCCAACCAAACTCGAATCCGTTCTGGTTGGTAAAGAAGTTCCTCAGTTCCGTCTCGAAGACCTAGCAGAGCCGGGCAAGCTTTATGATCAAGCAATCTTTAAAGGCGAGCCTTTGCTACTGAATGTTTGGGCGACTTGGTGTCCGACTTGTTATGCAGAGCACCAATACCTAAATGAATTAGCGTCGCAAGGCGTTAAGATCATCGGTATGAACTACAAAGACGATCGCGAAAAAGCGGTGGGCTGGCTCAACGACTTAGGTAACCCGTACCTAATCAGCTTGTTTGATGGCAACGGTATGCTAGGCCTAGATTTAGGTGTATATGGCGCGCCAGAAACGTTTCTAATTGATGCGAATGGCGTCATTCGTTACCGCCACGTTGGTGATGTGAATACACGCAATTGGAACGAAAAGCTTAAGCCTATGTATGAAGAGCTGATTGCGGAGGCGAAACAATGAAAAAGTGGATCCTCGCACTTGTCGCGTGTTTGACTTTCTCAATGACAGCTTACGCGACGATTGAAATCTATGAGTTTGATAACCTAGAGCAAGAACATCAGTTCAAAGAGTTAGGCAACACGCTTCGCTGTCCAAAATGTCAGAACAACACCATTGCCGATTCGAACGCTGAGTTAGCGGTTGACCTGCGTCATAAAGTGTATGAGATGACGAAAGAAGGTAAGTCTAAGCAAGAAATCGTTGATTACATGATTGCTCGCTACGGTAACTTCGTGACTTACAATCCGCCGTTTACCATTGCAACTTCAATTCTTTGGCTTGGTCCAATTGCGGTTGTATTACTTGGTTTCGGTTTGATCATTGTTCGTAGTCGTAAGCCTAAAGCAGTGACAGAGCAAAATGATCAAGAGTGGGATTCTGACAAAGAAGCGCGTCTTAAAGCACTTCTTGATGAAGAAAAGAATGATGGAGACAAGCAGTAATGACACTATTTTGGATAGCCTCAGTCATTCTTATCGCAATTAGTATCGTACTGATTGCACTACCGTTTATTAAGAAGAAATCAAACAACGATGAGCAATTGCGCGATGAGCTCAATAAAGCGTTCTATAAAGATCGTTTATCTGAGCTTGAAGAGGAAACCGATGAAGGTCTAGTTGAAAACCAACAAGATTTGATCGACGACCTAAAGCAATCGCTGCTTGATGATATTCCTGCTGACGAGAAGAAACAGGATGAGAGCAATACCTCAGCGCTTGCTGTTATCATTCCATCGGCATTACTGGTAATTGGTCTTTCTTACGGTCTTTACTTCAAATTTGGTGCGTCAGATGACGTTCAGCAATGGCAAGAAGTAAGCGCTAACCTTCCTGCTTTGTCGAAAAAGCTGATGTCTCCTGAAGGGGCTGAATTAAGCGAAGACGAAATGAGCGACCTGTCACTGGCACTTCGCACACGTCTGCACTACCAACCTGATGATTCAACAGGCTGGCTGCTACTAGGCCGTATCGCTCTTGCTAACCGTACTATCGATACAGCAATTGGTGCGATGAAAAAAGCCTACGATATTGAGTCAGATAACCCAGACATTATGTTAGGTTACGCTCAAGCGTTAATGCTATCGCAAGACGATGTCGATCAAGATAAAGCACGCCGCCTACTAGGTAAGCTTGTTCAAAACGACTACGTAGATCTGCGCGTGTTCTCACTACTCGCATTTGATGCTTATGAACGTAAAGATTACCCAGCAGCGGTTCGTTACTGGAGCATTATGCAGCAGATGATTGGCCCTAAAGATTCTCGTTATGAAATGCTGTCTCGCAGCATTGAAAACGCTCAGAAGCAGATGGGACAACAAGTGGGCACGGGGCAATCTGTATCGGTAACCATTAATGTTGGCGATCAAGTGAGCGCAGATCCAAATGCGTCACTGATTGTATCGGTTCATACTGCAGATGGCTCACCTATGCCAGTTGCGGCAGCGCGCTACCCATTAGGTACGTTCCCAAGAACGGTTGTGCTGGATGATGGTAATAGTATGCTCCAAGATCGCAAGCTTTCTTCACTTGAGTCATTGATGGTTCGTGTTCGCATTGATAGCGATGGTAACGTTGCGACCAAAGATGGGGACTGGTTTGGTGAGAGCGAAGCCGTTAAAATGGGCGAACCAGTTGAAGTTATGATTAATAATCAGTATTAATAGTAACTGTTTATATATCGACGAAGGCCGGTGGAAACACCGGCCTTTTTTATGGAAATTATAATAATGACAAAGATAAAGCCGCAGTTAGGGATGTTGCTGTGCTCTGCTCTTCTAGTGACTGGGTGTGCGTCAGCGCCTAGCGATGAGCCATTGGCAGGGGAGCCGCAAGTCTATGACCCTTTTGAGAGCTTTAACCGCTCGATGTGGACAATCAACTACGACTATTTAGACCCATATTTAGTTAAACCCGTTTCTTTGGCGTATGTGGATTATGTCCCTGTGCCGATTCGTAGTGGTATTGCCAACTTTCTCGGTAACCTCGATGAACCATCGAGCATGATAAACAACTTAGTGATGGGTAACGGCGGTAAAGCGCTTGACCACTTCAATCGTTTTTGGATTAACACCACCCTCGGCTTAGGTGGTTTAATTGACGTGGCTTCTGAAGCAGGCATCACTGATCATAATGAAAAGGCGTTTAGTGACGCGATAGGCCATTATGGAGTAGGGAATGGACCGTATGTGATGGTTCCGGCTTATGGTCCTTGGACAGTAAGAGAAACTGCAGACATCGTTGATGGCATGTACGTTCCGTTGTCTTATCTTAATTTCTGGGCAGGCTTAGGCAAATGGGCGCTTGAAGGGCTAGAAAGCCGCGCAGTATTAGCTAAGCAAGAGGCGCTACTCGATGACTCGCCAGATCCGTATGCATTAGTTCGTGACGTTTATATTCAACGCCAAGACTTTAAGGCTGAGATTGAAACTGAAGACTACGACGCGGAAGAAGAAGCGTACCTAGATGAATATCTAGAAGATTTTTAAGTTCTTACTGCTATAGATAGAAAAAAGGCTTGGTGTGAACCAAGCCTTTTGTGTTTTTATCGTTGCTAAATAGCTTTTAGAACGTGTAGTTTGCTTGTAGACCGATTAGCCATACGTCACCAGATACTTCGCCATTAAATGCGCCACCAATTGCTGCAGCAACTTGGTCTGAATCGTCGCGAGGCTCTTGGATTTTAGCGTCTTTAGCCATGATGTAAGTGAAACCTGCATCTAGTGTCAGCGCTGGAGTTGCTTCGTACGTTGCACCAAAGCTTAACCAAGTACGGTCTGTTTCAGGAATAGTTGCCGTACGATTTTTGTCTGATACCGCAGATGTGTCGTAAGCGATACCAGAACGAAGAGCTAACTTAGAATCTAGCTGGTAAGTCGTACCGATAGCGAAACGGTAGTTATCTTCCCAGTTTTCAGATTTGATCAGGTCAGAACTGCCATCGTCAAAGTTTGCTTTCAGTTCTTTGAATGAGCTCCAATCTGTCCAGTTGATGCTAGCGTGAACAGCTACCTTCTCAGACAGTTGGTGGAAGCTTGCAAGCTCTGCTGTCGCAGGAAGTGCAATAGACAGTTTACCTGGCTTGTGGTTGCCGTAAGTTAGACCTTTTGCATAACCTTCAAAGTCCATCATTACTTCAGATTTGTAGGCAAAACCTAGGCGGTTGTTTTCATTGATTTGCCAAGATGAACCTACTTGCCAACCCCAAGAAGTATCATCACCTTCCATATATTTCAGAGTTGTACCTTGAGGAAGAGAAATTGGGCCATTTTGACCTACACCAATTACGTTAACTGCTGGAGCTGTTGCACCAAAGCTACCTTCACCAATAACGTAACGTACACCGCCACCCACACTGAACTGTTCATTGATTTTGTAAGCAGCGTTTAGGTTTGCTTCCATAGTAGTGATGCTTGCTTCGTTACCGAAGTGAGAAGCCGCGAAATCAGAACCTAGGTTAGTTTCCATACCGTAGTTAGTGCCAAACGCAAAACCAATAGCAAACTCTTCAGAGTAGCGATGTGAAATGTATAGGTTTGGAATCACAGCGTCATTAGCAAAGTCTTTTGCAGAAGCAGAAGTGCTTGAATTTAGTGCTTGGTGATCTACTTGGCCGTTGATATCAATGTTTGGATTTACGTAGATAGCACCAGTAGAAATCTGAGTGCCTTCTAGGTAAGTCAACATTGCAGGGTTGCGCCATTGTGCACCTGCATTATCTGCCATCGCCGCTTCACCAGCGTATGCACGGCCTAGGCCTGTTGCAGAGTATTCTGCTAATTGGAAGCCAGCTGCGTTAACTGTTGCTGACGTTGTCACTAGTCCACATGCCACTGCTAGTGAAAGGAGAGTCTTATTTGTTTTCATTGTAATGTTCGCTGAGATTGAGAGTTATCAGTCGGGGGATAATAAGTTTAGAGTCATTACTTTAAAAATAAAAAACAGTGTATTTGATGTCTTTAGAGCTAAATTTCTGAAATGACCTACATTTTAGTGATAAATGTGGCTTGTTAAGGATTTGTTTCTTGGTTTGAGCGAACACTTGTAGTGCGTTGAAACGTTTTACGTATACAGTTGTACGCTTAAATGGGAAGTGAGGTATGGCGGAAGTAGAGTGGAATGAGTAACTTATAGGCAATAAAAAGGGCCAGTGAAGACTGGCCCTTGAAATCAAAGTGTAAGCTTAGCTTAGAAGCTGCGGCTGTACTGAAGACCCATTAGGATGGCATCTGCGTGTGTGGTGCCAGATACGTTTGTAAATGCGTAACCTGTAGGACTAGTCGTGCTAGGTAGAACCAGAGATTCGTTTACATCAGTGTCATCACCCATTAGGTAAGTGAAACCAAAGTCGATGTTTGATGCACTATCAATGTGGTAAGTAAAGCCAGCAGAGAACCATTGACGATCTGAATCAGGTACTGAGATAGATGTTAGGCTGTCTTGAGCACTTGTGTCGTACATGTAACCAGTACGAAGTGTCCAATCATTATTTAGGTAATATGTACCACCGATCGCGTAACGCCAGCCGTCTTGCCACTTGTAGTCTTTCTGGTACGTAGAGCTAACAGCGCCAAGTTGCGATTGTGATGGGTCTAAGTTTTCGAAGTCAATTGTATCCATTGAGCTCCAGCCAATCCACTGAACAGAGTAGTGAACTGCAAACTTAGTATCTTCAATCTTATGGAAGCCTGAGAACTCAGCCATATCTGGTAGTGGCAGGATTACTTTTTGTCCCGCATCGTCATCTGCCGTGAACTCTGGGCTGTAGCGGTACGATAGACCGAAACGGTTATTTTCATCTAATTCGTATACAGAACCTAGGTTAAAGCCAACCGCCCAACCGTCAGCTTTATCTACATTTAGAAGGTAAGCTGCACTGTTTGTGCTTGGTACTGCGCGTTTGAATGTGCCTTGACCATAGATAAGATCAAGACCAGCACCAAAGCTTAACTGCTCGTTTACGCGGTAAGAACCAGCAAGACCTAGGTTAAAGCTTTTAACGTCAGTTAAACCGCCATATTCTGAAGCAACGTAGTTATCATCAAATTCTGTTTTAGTACCGAAGTTTGAGTATGCGTTAACACCCCAAGCGAACTTATCATTTACAGGTACGATTAAGTGGATGTTTGGTGCAATTGAAGTGTCACCTGCATCGTCATAGTTAGCACTTGCTGAAGATACTGGAGTTGACTGGCCCGTTGTCGGGTTGTAGACACCACTAGTGTAAGTAGCATCTTTAACTTCAATCATAGAAGTAATGCTTTCAAAACCTAGAGATAGCTCCATCTTGTCGAATAGTGCCATAGCTGCTGGGTTACGAGCCATTACAGATGCGTTATCAGCGATAACTGCATCACCGGCGAAAGCGCGACCAATACCAGTTGCTGATTGTGCGTTAAGCTGGAAGCCGGCAGAGAGAGCTGGCTGCGAAGCGATAGTTGCGGTTGCGATAGTCACTGCTAATAGTGATTTTTTAAACAGACGCGTGTTGTTCATTTTTGCTTTTTCCTTTTCTCTTCGCCTCTTCTGGGCGATATTATTTGAGCAAAAGCTCAGTGGTGGCTGATACTAGACTCAAGTATAAGATATAGAAATCCGACCATTGCCAATTTGGGTGATAAAATTATGGAAATGACGTGTATCTGGCAGGATTGTGCTGGAAAAAGCATCTTTTTAGAGTTATGACTCTACTTTTTGTCTAAAAAAATGGCTTAGACGGAATATCTAAGCCATGAGCTGTGTCACAAAATGTTGCGATTTTGTTAATTTAAGGGTTTGATGATATTTGCCAGATTTTTCGCGATTTTCGCTACATCTTCGCCTTCTTCACCCACAAGGATTAGGCTAGTACCATCCATTGGTTTAACAATACCCGCCATACCGTCTTCGTTAAAGTCGATAGCTTTCTCACTTGGAATACCAGTAAAGAATAATGTGACTTTGCCTTTTTCACCTTGGAAAACCATGTGCATGGCGTTTGACTTACCAAAACCACAATGATTTAAGTAGTAGACATGGTAAGGAAACCCTTGAGAAAACTCATGCTCAAACGGCACCATCTTGGCGTTGATTTGCGAAGACTTGACTTGCTCATCGATATTCTCAACAAATGGTTTCTCTTCGACCACATGCTTCATTGCGGTGCTCGCTAGGCTAGCTTGCGCTGGTGAAACAACAAGGTTACCCCAATTTAGCTGTCCGATAAGTAAACCTGCGACAAATGCCACTGATGCCGCCATTGCCATGGCTCGGCGAGCGAAGGTTGGTTTGACGACGTTGTTTTCAACAGAGGAGGTCTGGTTAAACAAAATGCGGTCGGCGAGATCATCAGGTACATCGACAGCCATCGCTTGGGCGATTTGCTTATCGAGATCTAAAATCTCTTCGGCAAACTGACTGTTCTTGTCACTGCTTTTAATCGCTGCAGTAATTTCGCTGTCGCGCTGTTTAGGGTCGGACATTATGCGTCGACGGAACTCTAATTCATCCATTTTGCTGTCCTCTCTGTGAACTATCTGAATCTAACATCTCTTTGAGTTGGTTCCTTGCTCTAAATAGCCGTGTCATAACGGTGTTCTTATTTAAATCAAGGATCTCTCCGATCTCTTCACCACTGAAGCCCCCCACGACTTGTAAAAACAACGGCTCCCGATACTCTTCCTCGAGTTTCATTATTTGCGCTTGAACCCACTCGGTTTGATGGTGCGGATCGTCTGATACTTTAGCATCATTGCCATGATCGTCGATATCCACCAGATCAAACTGTTTGCGTTCAAAGCGGCGCGCATTCTCACGTCTTAATATGGTGATAAGCCATGACTTCGCTGCTTTTTCGTCTTGGAGACTATCAAGCGACTTCCATGCTCGTAGGCATGTCTCCTGAACTAAATCCTCAGAAATAGTTGGATCTTTACACAACCAATATGCGTAACGGTACAAGTCTCGATGATAGGCCCTTACAAGCGCTTCATATTTTCTTTGTCTGTCCATATCCGAGTTGACCGGGTCTTTGGACTTTTTCTTTCCGAAAAATTGAATAATTGACACATGAGCCTCCCTCGTTGCTCTGTGATTTCTTATTGTTCTGGCGTTATCCGATAGCTAAGTTATTGAGTAACGGTCATTCTGATTGTTGTTATTGATATGCTTATAGACTCATTTTTTATCGGTAAAAAGCATGAGTCAGTCGCGAATTTATATAGCTGGTGTGAGTATAAGCAGCTAAGCAAGCAACAAATCCACCTAAAATTGATCTATTTCAAAATTTGTCTCACTCTAGCGGTTATAGTAGCACCTGTCATCTAGTCGGTGTTTACACTGACAAGTTGAGCAAGATGACACTTCCTTTTGAAGGCTGACTTTACTTTCTCCTAATCAGGAAACTGATTATTTCAATTGGCGTTACGTTAATTGCTTTATACATTCCAACCACACAGTTATGTGTGGTTTTTTTTGCCTGTCATTCCATCAAACATTACTAACAGTAAAAGTTACACTAAGTTGACTCGATAAGAACTCTTAGCAGTATCATAGGCTTACTAAACCTTCCGTTTCAGGAATCTGGCTTAAGTCACGTTTATTCAAACGACCGTTTGATTGAATTAACATTCTCGTTACAATGATTCTGGTCAGACCTCTATTAATTAAGGAGCAACAATGGGCAAGCAGGAAGTGAAAACTCGCTCAGGAGAACGTGTGGCAATTGTCGCAGGTTTGCGCACGCCTTTTGCACGTCAAAGTACCGAATTTAGCCAAGTACCAGCCGTGGATTTAGGCAAAATGGTAGTGAGCGATATGCTTGCTCGTACCGAAATCGATCCCAAGTTGATTGAACAAGTGGTATTTGGTCAGGTAGTACAAATGCCAGAAGCGCCAAATATCGCACGTGAGATTGTGTTAGGTACCGGCATGAACATCCATACGGATGCGTACAGTGTGACGCGCGCTTGTGCGACCAGTTTTCAGTCAGCGGTGAACGTCGCTGAAAGTATTATGTCGGGAACCATTGATGTCGGTATTGCAGGTGGTGCGGACTCTTCTTCTGTACTGCCGATTGGTGTTTCAAAAAAACTCGCAGCAAACCTACTTGCGCTGAGTAAAACCAAAACACTGAGCCAAAAACTAAAAATTCTTAAGACACTGTCATTCAAAGACTTGATGCCAGTGCCGCCTGCCGTCGCTGAGTATTCAACGGGCTTGTCAATGGGCCAAACCGCAGAACAGATGGCAAAATCACACGGAATCACTCGCCAAGCGCAGGATGAACTGGCTCACCGTTCACATACTCTAGCTGCGCAAGCTTGGAACGATGGTAAAATTGAGGGGGAGGTGATGACCGCTTTCCCTGAACCGTATAAGAAGTGGATTTCAAAAGATAACAATATCCGCGAAGATTCTACAATCGAAGGCTATGCAAAGTTGCGCCCAGCGTTCGACCGACAATACGGCAGTGTGACTGCGGCAAACAGTACCCCATTAACCGATGGTGCGGCTGCAATCATGTTGATGCGTGAAGGCAAAGCGAAAGAGCTTGGACTGGATATTATGGGCTACATTCGCTCATACGCGTTCTCTGCTATTGGTGTCGAAAGCGATATGTTGATGGGGCCATCTTATGCGACTCCGATGGCGCTAGATCGCGCAGGTATCACGCTAGCAGATTTAACCTTGATTGATATGCATGAAGCGTTTGCTGCTCAAGCTCTCTCTAACGTGAAGGCGTTCGGTAGCGATAAGTTTGCCCAAGAAAAACTGGGTCGAGCAAAAGCTATCGGTGAGATCGATATGGATAAGTTTAATGTTCTCGGTGGTTCTATTGCTTATGGTCACCCATTCGCGGCCACTGGCGCACGTATGATCACGCAAACATTAAGAGAGCTACAACGCCGAGGTGGTGGTCTTGCACTCAATACAGCGTGTGCAGCAGGTGGCTTAGGCGCGGCAATGGTACTGGAGGTAGAGTAATGAGCGAGCAAACGGCATTTAACTTATCTATTGATGAACAAGATATCGCTTGGCTATCTATCGATGTACCTGGCGAAAAGATGAACACGCTACAGGCAGCGTTTGCTGCAGAAATGGAAGCGATCTTTACTCAACTGGCAGATAAACAGTCAACGATTAAAGGTTTGATTGTTCATTCTCTTAAGCCTGATAACTTTATCGCAGGTGCTGATGTTCGCATGCTAGATGCATGTACTAGTGCCAAAGAAGCGCAAGCATTGGCTGAAAAGGGTCAGCAGATGTTTCAGCAACTGTCTGATCTTCCTTACCCAGTGGTTGCGGCTATTCATGGTCCGTGTCTTGGCGGTGGTTTAGAGCTGGCGCTTGCGTGTGATTACCGTGTATGTACAGATTCAGATAAAACGCGCTTAGGTCTGCCAGAAGTGCAGCTTGGTTTACTGCCGGGTTCAGGTGGTACGCAGCGTTTACCACGTTTGATCGGTCTACTGCCATCGCTTGACCTTATCCTTACTGGTAAGCAGCTTCGCGCCAAGAAAGCGAAAAAATTGGGTGTTGCTGACGCAGTGGTCCCTGAGACCATTTTACTTGAAGTCGCAAAGAGCTTTGTTGAGAAGAATTCGGGTAAGAAAAAGAGTAAACGCAAAGCCTCAACCAAAGAGAAGCTTATCTCGAACACCGGTTTAGGACGTAAGGTCATTTTCGAACAAGCAGCGAAAAAGACCAACGAAAAGACCCGTGGTAACTACCCAGCCGCTGATGCGATTCTAGAAGTGATTCGATTTGGTCTAGAGAAGGGGTTTGAGCAAGGCCAGCAAAAAGAAGCAGAGCGATTTGGTGAACTGGTGATGACATCAGAATCAAAAGCGCTTCGCTCAATTTTCTTCGCAACGACAGAGATGAAGAAAGAGCACGGCAGTGATGCTGAACCCAAGTCGATTGCCAATGCCGCTGTTCTCGGTGGTGGTTTGATGGGCGCAGGTATTAGTCACGTGAGCGTGGCCAAAGCCAAAGTTCCTACACGTATTAAAGATGTGTCGAATGATGGTGTATTGAACGCGCTGAAATACAACTATAAGTTGTTCGAAAAGCAGCGAAAACGCCGCATCATCTCAAAAGCTCAGCTACAAAGTAAGATGCTGCAGCTATCGGGTGGGGTAGATTTTACACGCTTTAACCATACTGACATTGTCATTGAAGCGGTATTTGAAGATTTAGACCTTAAACAGAAGATGGTTGCTGATGTCGAAGAGAACGCGAAAGATAACACCATTTTCGCGACTAATACTTCGTCACTGCCAATTCATCAGATTGCAGAGAAAGCGCAGCGCCCTGAGAATGTAGTCGGTCTACACTACTTTAGCCCAGTAGAGAAAATGCCGTTGGTTGAGGTTATTCCTCATGAAACGACATCAGACGAAACCATTTCTACTGTGGTTGAGTTTGCTCGTAAGCAAGGCAAAACGCCAATTGTCGTCAAAGACTGTGCAGGCTTTTATGTAAACCGCATTCTTGCGCCGTACATGAATGAAGCCGCGCAAGTACTGCTGTCTGGTGAGCCGATTGAGCAACTAGATAAAGCACTGCTTAACTTTGGCTTCCCAGTAGGGCCAATCACTTTGCTTGATGAAGTGGGCGTTGATATTGGCGCGAAGATCATGCCGATTTTGGTTGCAGAGTTAGGTGGTCGCTTCCAAGGGCCAGATGTGTTCGACAAGCTCCTTAACGATGGTCGAAAAGGGCGTAAGAGTGGTAAAGGTTTCTACACTTACAAAGGTAAGAAGAAAGAAGTTGATAAATCCGTTTATAAACTTCTTAGCCTTAACCCTGAGTCCAAACTGGCTGAGAAAGATATCGCGATGCGTTGTGTGCTGCCAATGCTTAATGAAGCAGTGCGCTGTCTAGATGAAGGCATTATTCGCAGTCCTAGAGATGGTGATATCGGTGCGATCTTTGGTATTGGATTCCCTCCATTCCTAGGTGGCCCATTCCGCTATATGGATCAAATCGGTATTAAGCAGCTTGTAGAGATTATGAATGAGCATGCGAAAAAGTACGGTGATCGATTTGCCCCATGCGACGGTCTACTGACTAGAGCGGGTATTGACGAGAAATTCTATCCATAGAGATAGTGAAACGAAAAGGCGAGCCAAGAGGTTCGCCTTTTTAGTTTGTGAGAGTTATTATCAAGAAGAAAACGAGAAAATTAAAAAGGAAGTCAAATGGATGCTCTAGATTTATTGCTCAATCGTCGCTCAATTGCAAAGTTGTCAGAGCCAGCTCCAGAAGGTCACGCCCTAGAAAATATTATCCGTGCAGGCCTACGTGCGCCGGATCATGCCGGTCTTACCCCGTGGCGTTTTGTCATCGCTCAAGGTGAAGGGTTAAGTAAACTATCAGATATCTTAGTGAAAGCGGCTGAAGCGGAACAAAGCGAGCAATCGGTCGTGGATAAGGTTAAGAACGCACCTTTTAGAGCACCTATGGTGATCACGGTTATCGCTAAAGTGACAGAGCACGAAAAAGTGCCAGCAATTGAGCAGCACTTATCTGCAGGGTGCGCCGTACAGGCGATGCAGATGGCTGCGGTTGCTCAAGGTTTTCAAGGATTTTGGCGTTCAGGCAAATGGATGTTCCATCCTGAAGTGCACCAAGCATTTGGTTTAGAGGGAGAAGATGAGATTGTCGGCTTCTTATACCTAGGTACGCCAAGCTGCACGCCAATGAAAGTTCCAGAGCGTGACTTAACCAAATTTGTTGAGTATTTATAGCGTATGAAAAAAGAGCTCGGTCACTGACCGAGCTCTTTTTTTAGTGAATGTTGTAAGCGATGACAAAGTCGATAAACAGTCGCACCTTCTCAGGCAAATGATCTTTGTGGTTATACAGCATGTAAATGTCGCGCGGGTTGGCGCTCCAATTCTCTAACACTCGAACCAAGCTGCCATCGTCAATGTACTCTTTGATCATTACATCTGGCATTAGGGTAATTCCGAGACCGTCAGAACAGGCACTTCTCACCACATTTAGTGTGTCAGCTTGGAAGCGGCCTTTGTCATTGTTGACCACAATTTCGCCACTGTGATTAGACAACTGCCATTTCAGTAATGGCGCACCTTTTAGCAGCGAATGCTGATGTAATTCTTCAGCATGCTGAGGCGCAGGGTATTTCTTTAGATACTCTGGGCTAGCAACAAGAATGTCAGCTACGGCACTGATTTTACGCGCAATAAGGCTAGAGTCACGTTGAGGACCTACGCGGAAGATTACGTCCCACTCGGTTGGATCCAACTGATCAGCTTGGTTGCTCGTAGTGAGCTCAATATTGATATCTGGATACTTGATCATGAAGCCATTGAACATTGGCATCATCATACGTTTGGTTAGATTCGACGGGGCAATGATGCGGATTTTGCCCGCCGCTCCACGGCACTCATCAGTGATCTCTTCCGCCGCAGACGTCAAACGGTTTAATAGCGGGGAACATTCGTTAAAAAAGCGTTCACCTGCCTCTGTAAGAGAAAGTTTACGGGCATGGCGATTTAGAAGACGGAGGTTTAATGACTCCTCTAATGCCTGAATGCGTCGCGTAATTGTCGCAACAGGGATCATCGTTTTGCGGGAAGTTGCTGTATAGCTCCCATTTTCAACGACAAGCCTAAATAGGTTTAGATCATCTAGTTTCATTATGTCGGACACACTTTTTTACGAATTCGGTTAATTTATATGTATATCAAATGTCAAAGCTTGAGTCACATCAACAAGTTTATAGAAAGTTGATATTCCATACATATAGTATGCAACAAGGCTTCAAAGTGGAAGATTTGTATAAATCATCGTTCAAGACTACTTTTTAAAGAGTGTGTGAAACAATCGACAAGAATAACAATAAAAAGACAGTTGTACTCTTAGTTGTGTGAGGCGTAGGTATTATGCATAAGACAATAGAAGTTGGAACCAACGCGGCTATGCCTGTCGCTGCGGCTCAAAAACTGATTATGCTGGTGGACGATGACCCTATATTTCGTCGTATTACTTCAGGATTTTTAGAGTCACAAGGCTATAAAGTCGTTGAAGCTGAAGATGGTCTCGATGGCTTACAGAAACTCCGTGATCATGAGCCGGATCTTATACTTTGTGATCTCTCTATGCCGATATTAGACGGAATAGAGTTCGTTGAAGAAGTCAGTTTGGAATATCCATCGATGCCCCTTATTGTCGTCTCGGCTACCGACGACATTTCCGACGTGGCTAAGGCGCTACGTTTTGGTATTAAAGATTTTCTTCCTAAACCGATTGGTAATCATGAACACCTAGCGTGTGCGATTGAAAATACCCTTGATGATTCAGATAACCATCTAAGTGACCAACGTGATTTCTCAAGTCAATGGTTTCGGGTAGATAGCGGTGATGTTCCAGAAGAGCAGGAGTTACACTGGCACCTTGAGTACCTAGATGACAATCCAAGTGCAGCGAAAGATCTGTTGCATGCTTTACTCCCGGATAAAGATACCTCTCAAGGAGACTGGAAGTGCAGCTATCGTCTATTACAGTCAACCGATGTCATGCCACTTGTTGTGGATTATGCCTGGTTAATGAATGGTCAATTTGCGTTCTACATTGTGGACTCGAATAGTGAAGAGCAGCACGGCGCAGCGACAACGTTACTCGTACGAGCACTTTTTCATGACTACTTACGTAACCTTAAGTGCTTCAATGCTGATTTAAAAGATATCGCTACTTTGCTTGAGAAAGGGATCAAGTGTTCTGATTGCAGTACGCCAGTTAAAGCCCTATTTGGTATTGCAGATTTATCTGAAGGAACGCTGTCGATACTTCCGGCAGGTTTAGACGCGCAGTGGGCCAACGGTTATTTTTCGCAGCACATCACCGCCGGTGAAATGCTTGGCGAGAATTGCCTTAAAAACTTCATCACAACGGATTTAAAGATTCAGTCTGCATGTCAATTGACGTTGAGCTGTCTTGGTTCAAGTAGCTTTAGCTTAGATATCTACCGTGGGGCCAGCGCCTAACCCTTAATGATAACTTTTTAATAACCCTTTTTTTGCTCGGTGTTTGTGATTCGCCGAATAGGGTATAGTCCGCCATAAACAAAAATAGCCCAACTTATTAACATCTGATTAATGATTGATTGGGCATATCGTCACCTTCAATATTTAGAGAAGCAAGCTCATGGCAGACAACGATTTTAAAGAACCTTATAATATCTTCTACTTTCTAGGATTTATTGCTGTATTACTGATCCCAACTCTTCCAGCAACACTGACTTGGATTCGAGTGTTGAATGGGTACGCAGGGTTCTAATAGCGGCTTACGGGGCATGCCATCATTATTCGCAGAGTTTTTCTTTATTTTGTTGGCGTGCTCAGCCTGATTCTGGGCATTATAGGTATTTTCCTTCCTCTTCTTCCTACTACGCCTTTCATCCTGTTATCAAGCGCTTGTTTTATGCGCAGCAGTCCTCGTTTTCACCGTTGGTTACATAACCACAGAACGTTCGGGCCAATTTTAGATAACTGGCATCAAAATCGCGCGGTCACAGCTAAAGTGAAAAAGCGCGGCGCTATCTGGATTGTATTCAGTTTTACGCTGTCAATTTGGGTCGTGCCACATTTCTGGTTAAAGATCATGCTAGTGGTAATGCTGGTGGTATTACTGAGCTGGTTTATTCGTTTACCTGTGACTGAGTACCTTGCCGATAGCAAAGAAAATCACTAAGATTGCTGGGAAGTGTGCCCACTTTTTTAAGTGGGCGTTTGTTTTTTAGGCACTGTTTTAAGCACAACGATCCGTGATGACTGTTTCGGGCATATCTATAGGGTAAATTGTGCTAAAAACTATGCTGAATCTAGACCCAGTGATGGTGTCTAGCAATGATATAGCCAATCTAAGTATAGAATTATGACAACTGAAACAATCGCGCAGATCAAATCAAGCATCAAAAGCATTCCTGACTACCCAAAACCAGGCATTCTATTCCGTGATGTGACGAGCCTAATGGAAGACGCAAAGGCTTACCAAGCTACTATTCAGCTACTGGTTGATAAGTACAAAGATATGGGCTTTACCAAAGTTGTAGGTACTGAAGCTCGTGGTTTCCTATTTGGTGCTCCACTAGCTCTTGAGCTAGGTCTTGGTTTTGTGCCAGTTCGTAAACCAGGTAAGCTACCTCGCGAAACCGTTGCTCAGTCATACGAACTTGAATATGGCATGGATACACTTGAGATTCATACTGATGCCATTACTGAAGGTGACAAAGTGCTAATGGTTGATGACCTATTAGCAACAGGCGGCACAATCGAAGCGACGACTAAGCTAATTCGTCAGCTTGGTGGTGTTGTAGAACACGCTGCGTTTGTGATTAACCTTCCTGAAATTGGTGGTGATAAGCGTCTTGAAGGTTTAGGCCTAGACGTATACAGCATCTGTGAGTTTGAAGGTCACTAATCGGGTAGGTTATTAATGGGTATAGTTTCATGAGTTATCTTGCCTTAGCGCGAAAGTGGCGACCTACTAAGTTCAATGAAGTCGTTGGTCAAGCCCACGTTTTAACAGCACTTGAAAATGCTTTAGCGCAGAACCGTCTACACCACGCATACCTGTTTAGTGGTACGCGAGGGGTCGGTAAAACATCGATCGGACGTTTGTTTGCTAAAGGATTGAACTGTGAAACAGGGATCACCGCCAATCCATGTGGTACGTGTGATACTTGTAAAGAGATAGACGAAGGTCGTTTTGTTGATTTACTAGAAATCGATGCGGCTTCTCGCACTAAGGTTGAAGATACTCGTGAACTGTTGGATAACGTTCAGTACAAGCCTGCACGTGGTCGCTTTAAGGTTTACCTTATCGATGAAGTCCACATGCTCTCGCGTCATAGTTTCAATGCGTTGCTCAAGACGCTAGAAGAGCCGCCTGAGTATGTGAAGTTCTTGCTCGCGACAACCGATCCGCAAAAACTGCCAGTGACGATTTTGTCTCGTTGCCTTCAGTTCCATTTGAAGCCAATCAGCGTTGATACTATTCATGAGCAGCTCGATCATATTCTAAAAGAAGAGCAAGTCAGCGCTGAAGCGCGCGCTTTGGGTATGATTTCCCATGCGGCTGATGGCAGTATGCGTGACGCATTGAGTTTAACAGATCAAGCTATTGCACTTGGCAATGGTCAAGTTATGACGGATAGCGTAGCTCACATGCTAGGTACGCTAGATACCGATCAAGCATTACACTTACTTGAAGCGATTAGCTCGAAGCAAGCTCAGACCGCGATGGACTGCATCTCTGCACTGGCTCAAAATGGTGTGGAGTGGGACGGTCTACTGCAACAGTTATCGACTCAGTTACACCGCTTAGCGATGTACCAAGCTCTGCCTGCAACATTGGACCAAGCGCAACCTGACGCTGAAAAAATTGAATTATTAAGTCGTGCTTTGAGCCCGCAAGATGTTCAGTTGTACTACCAGATTGCATTGAAAGGGCGAGAAGATCTGCCTTTGGCACCGTCTGAACGTATTGGCCTAGAGATGGTCATTCTGCGAATGATGGCATTTAGACCTGCGTCTAAACCGCAGGCGAACATGATTTCAACGGATACAGAGCCACAGGTTGCGAGTGCGCCTGCAGCTTCCCCCGTGGCTTCACAGCCAGAGCCGAAGCCTCTGCCATCTCAGGTTGCTCCTGTGCGTCAAGCGTCACAGCCTCCGGCATCTCAAAATATGGCATCTGCGAACCCTGTACCGCCAACGCAAGGTTATGATGCGCCGCCAATGGATTATATGCCAGAGCCTCCGCCGCACTACGATGAACCTCAATATATGCCACCACCAGAGCAATATGGTTCAGTGGAGGAAGCGCCACAGTCTCAACCGATGAATCGCCCACAATCTGATGCGCGTTCATCCTCACCTGTGAGTGGCTTGAGACACCAATTGCGTTCTCAGCGTAAAGGTATTAATCCTACTCAGGGTAATTCGCCAAAAAAGGCTAATGCGACATCTGCAAAATCAGAGTCTGTTCTTGACCGTGTAGCTAAGAAACACGCTGGAGCAGGGCAGGTGTCGCCATTATCAAGCCATAATCCAAATGTGGCACCTGAACCCGCAAAGAATGAGCCTTATCAGTGGAAGCCAACTCTACCACAGGCAAAAAAAGAGACATTAGAACTAACGCCAACGCTACTCAAAAAGGCGTTAGAACATGAAAAGACACCGGAAATGGTGCAAAAGCTAGTCGATGAGAGCTTGAACCAAAGTGAATGGGCCAAACTTATCAGTCAGCTCAACACGGCGAAACTGACTGAGCAATTAGCGCTGAATTCTTGGTATGAGAAAAGTGGCTCTACCATCGCTTTAACACTACGATCAACACAGGCACACTTAAATACCGATAAGGCTCAAAGTGAATTGCTTGGTGAACTCAACCGAGTACTGGGTGAAGATTGCCAATTAAGCGTTGAAGTCGGTGATAGTGGGGAAACCCCGCTTGAGCTGAGAGACAAACTCTACCAAGGCCGACTACAGCAGGCATTTACCAGCTTAGAAAATGATCCGCATGTGCAATTTATTGAGAAGCGATTTGCGGCAGAGCTAGACTCTGAGAGTGTAAGGCCAATTTAATTTGAGGGGTTGAAACTATTTGGCTTCAACCCAATCTAATAACGAAATAAGCTAAATAACCAGAGAGATAAACATGTTTGGTAAAGGCGGTATGGGCAATCTAATGAAGCAAGCCCAGCAAATGCAAGATCGCATGCAAAAGCTTCAAGAAGAAATCGCTAATATGGAAGTAACAGGTGAGTCTGGTGCTGGCCTAGTGAAAGTAACGATTACTGGTAGTCACAGTGTACGTCGTGTTGAAATTGACGAGAGTCTAATGGAAGACGACAAAGAAATGCTAGAAGATTTGATCGCTGCTGCTTTCAACGATGCGGCGCGTCGTGTTGAGGAAACTCAAAAAGAAAAAATGGCAGGCGTAACAGGCGGTATGCAACTACCACCGGGCATGAAGATGCCATTCTAATCGAGTAAAGATTAATGCGCACCAGTCATATGCTGGAGCAATTGATGGAGGCCTTACGTTGTCTACCTGGGGTTGGCCCCAAGTCGGCGCAGCGTATGGCCTTTCATTTGTTACAGCGAGATAGAAAAGGCGGATTGCAGTTAGCAGACGCGCTCAGTCAGTCGATGACCGAAATTGGTCACTGCAATGAATGCCGAACTTTTACAGAAGAAGAAGTTTGTCATATCTGTATCAATCCAAAACGACAAGAAAATGGTCAAATGTGTGTTGTTGAGAGCCCGGCAGATATTGCTGCGGTAGAAGCAACCGGTCAGTTTTCAGGACGTTATTTTGTGTTGATGGGGCATTTATCACCATTAGATGGAATTGGTCCTAGTGATATTGGCCTAGACGTGCTCGATTACCGTCTTCGTCGTGGTGATGTCACTGAAGTCATTCTGGCGACTAACCCGACTGTTGAGGGTGAAGCGACTGCTCATTACATAGCAGAGCTTTGTCGGGAACATCAGGTCTCTGCAAGCCGAATTGCTCACGGTGTCCCTGTTGGTGGTGAACTAGAGTTAGTTGATGGCACAACATTGTCGCACTCATTGCTCGGCAGGCAAAAATTGTCCTAGTAAAAAACCGCAGTTACTGCGGTTTTTTTGTACCCGAAAAACAGTCTTGGTAAATACTTGCCCACTCAAATCAGGTGATATTTTCAAGCTCGGTGATATTGTCCAAAGCTTGCTGAGTAGTCGCACCGCATATGATAGGACACGCTTTAAATTGATGGCATACTTTGGGCCTTTCGGCTTTTCCAAACAGTTTACACAGATTCTCGTCATTGAGTTGAATACAGCGCACACCCGCAGGTTTGCCATTTGGCATTCCTGGAATAGGAGATGAAATACTTGGAGCAACACAGCAAGCCCCACACCCTAATCGACAATCCATTCCACTAACCTCATGAAAATTTAGCGAGCGATACTAACACAGACTGATACGCTGTTCACGCTATTACATATATTAGTAATATACGATTTAATGGGAATATTCCCAAAATATTAATAAGAAATTAATGGTTAATTCCAAAATTATTATTTCTTATTTTATGACTCTATCATTAATAATTCACATATAAAGAGTGTTGGTATATTAATAATAATTTAATTATTAATACTAAGTACGATGAAACTGATATGTTTATTATTTAAATGCTTGTGGAGTGAGGATCGGAAATATATTACTCATTCTGGGTAACTTCTTGCTTATGGGGCAATAAATAAGTTAAAGTCTCCCGCCTAACTTTACGTATAATTTACTTTCCGCGTGAGCAAATATTTGGTTTGATATTTGCTTAATGGCTGTATCAGGATGAAATGTCTAGGAGACAGAAATGGGCAAAGCAGCTCTTGTTGGGCATATAGGCACTGGACATGACGGGTTTCCACCTACACCAATTATATCTGGCTCGGGAACAGTCAAAGCAGATGGTATTTCGGTCGCCCGTTTAGGGGATCCTTTGGAGCCGCACGATAAACCTAAAAACCCTAAACATGACAGGGCGATTTCTTCCGGCTCAGCTACCGTAAAAATTGACGGTAAACCAGCTGCTAGAATAGGAGACTCCGTTGGCTGCGGAGGTGTTTTACAAGGGGGATCCAGTGTTAATATTGGCTAGTTACTTATTTGATACATTAGTCAAAAAAACACTCGTTACACTGGCTTTTATTATCTGCTTTTCTTCTTTGGCTGTCGGTAAAGAAATGTACGACGTTAGTACGCTGACACCTAAAGAAGCTTATGAATACGGCGAACTTTTGCGAGTTCAGCTGAAAAATAATTCCGCGCTAGAATATTTAAAGTTTGCTGCTGATGCAGGCCATGCTAACGCAGGCTATGTTTATGCGCTTGAGCTTAAGAGAAAGCGCTCTATACATCAGGAAGATGATTCTTATCAACAATACATGAAGCTTGCGGCAAGCAATGGCAGTCTTGCGGCCATGCGTTATCTATACACTAGAGCAGACTGGTTAAGCATCGCTGAAAAGACGAATCTGCGTAATGAATACCATGACCAATTGATAGAGTTAGGTGCTACTGAGCCGAGTTTCGCGTACTTCCGATTATCTCAGTATTACCTTAACGATGACGACGAATTATCTGATTACTATTTAGAGAAAGCGCAACAGTTTGATGTAGCGAAAGCTTTTATGGAAGAAGGCGACAGAATTAAAAGTGGTCACAAAACTTTTATTTTTGAAGCCAAAAGAGATCGAACGATGCTGCAGCAGTACGTCAAGGCCGCTGAGTTAGGTTATGTCCCCGCGATTAGACGTATTGTGGCGATTCTCGAATCGGAAAGTGATTTCAAACAAGCTTTGATTTGGCGCGAAAAAGCGTTAGAAAATGGAGATTTAACCTCTCTATTATCACTTTCAAAAATCTATCGAGGCGAGAGTGAACAGTATGAATTTGTCGGTATTGATTTAGTTAAATCAAAAGCCTATCTAGAAGTGTTTTTACAATCAGCAGGAAGAGATGTATTACCATCTTTATACTCTCAAGCTGAAAATGACTTCTCTAAACTGACAAAAATCACCAGCAAAGAGCAAACAATGAAATCTGACTACATTAGAAGTTCCTTATTATCAGAAACAGATTTTATTCGATACGATGAAGTATTAGATAGTGTCCGGTACTAAATAAGAATGTTTTGATGCGGTATTAATCATATTTGCATCGGATTATTCTTACTATTTACCGGCAACTGTCTTATTTTCCGCTTTTAGCAAATAAAGTAATATTCCACACTAATGAATTGAGATTAAATTTATGTTTATTTCTAATAAATAAGTACTACGTAGTGAAAGAAATTATAGCTAATTTATTTTTTTGCTTACGCTATTTAGGCTATTAATCCTAATTCAGTAAACGTCAACCACCCTGTAATTTAAATCGGAGACCCTTGACTATGTCGAAGGAAGGAAGCGTTGCACCTAAAGAACGCATTAATATTAAATACATCCCTGCAACTGGTGATGCTCAGGCTGAAATTGAGCTACCGCTAAAAACCTTAGTAGTAGGTGATTTTAAAGGCCACACCGAAGAGACGCCTGTTGAGGAGCGCAGTACCGTTTCAGTGGACAAAAATAACTTCGAGTCCGTTATGCGCGAAAGCGAGTTAGGTTTGTCTACGGTCGTCAAAAACAAACTCGGCGACGACGAAAATGCAGATATGCCAGTTGAGCTTCGTTTCAACGCTCTTACCGACTTCAACCCTGACTCTATCGCTAGTCAAGTTCCTGAGTTGAATAAGCTGATTGAACTAAGAGAAGCCCTAGTCGCGTTAAAAGGACCACTAGGCAACATTCCAGCATTCAGAGACCGCTTGCAGGAACTGCTGAGCTCTGAGGAATCACGCGACAAGCTACTCAGTGAACTCAACCTCGTTAGTGAAGAAAGTAATTAAAACAAGTTAACACGACTAACATTTGTCATTTTGGATTAGGGATACATTTTAATGTCTACAGAATCGGTACTAGAAAGACCACAGCTCTCCGAGGGGAGTCTACTAGATGAAATTATGGCACAGACCAAGATCGCACCAAGCGAAGAAGGTTATGACGTTGCCAAAAAAGGAGTTGCTGCGTTTATTGAGAATTTAATTGGTTCACAGCAAACTGATGAAGCAGTTAATAAATCTCTCGTTGATCAAATGCTTGTTGAACTAGACAAGAAAATCAGCGCGCAAATGGATGAGATTCTGCATGACGAGAAATTCCAGCAAATGGAATCCGCTTGGCGTGGCTTGAAGTTACTCGTGGATCGTACTGATTTCGGTGAGAACAACAAAATCGATCTGCTGCACGTAACAAAAGAAGAACTACTAGAAGACTTTGAGTTTGCACCAGAAACGACTCAGTCAGGATTGTACAAACACGTTTACTCATCTGGCTACGGCCAATTTGGCGGTGAGCCAACGGGTGCAATCGTGGGTAACTTTAGTTTCACTCCGTCAACTCCAGACATGAAACTACTTCAATATATGGGTGCACTAGGTGCAATGGCTCATGCTCCATTCTTATCGAGTGTAGGCCCTGAGTTCTTTGGCTTAGATAGCTATGAAGAACTGCCAAACATTAAAGATGTGAAATCAATCTTTGAAAGCCCTAAATACACCAAATGGCGTTCACTTCGTGAGTCAGAAGATGCACGTTATCTTGGCCTAACAGCTCCTCGCTTCTTACTGCGTGTTCCTTATGACCCAGTAGAGAACCCAATCAAATCATTCAATTACGCTGAAAGTGTTGCTGCATCTCACGAGCATTATTTGTGGGGCAACACGGCGTTTGCACTTGCGACAAGATTAACGGATAGCTTTGCTAAATACCGTTGGTGTCCAAATATCATCGGCCCACAAAGTGGTGGTGCGGTTGAAGATTTACCAGTGCACGTGTTTGAGTCAATGGGTGCTCTTCAAGCGAAGATCCCAACAGAAGTTTTGATTACTGATCGCAAAGAGTTTGAATTAGCAGAAGAAGGCTTCATTGCCCTGACCATGCGTAAGGGTAGTGACAACGCAGCGTTTTTCTCAGCTAACTCTATCCAGAAACCGAAGGTATTCCCAAATACCAAAGAAGGTAAAGAAGCCGAGACAAACTATAAGCTTGGTACTCAGCTGCCTTACATGATGATCATTAACCGTCTTGCGCACTATATCAAAGTGTTGCAACGCGAGCAGATTGGTTCATGGAAAGAGCGTCAAGATCTTGAGCGAGAACTTAACACTTGGATTAAGCAATTTGTAGCAGATCAGGAAAACCCGCCAGCAGATGTACGTAGCCGACGTCCACTACGCGCAGCAAAAATTGATGTTGCTGACGTACAAGGAAACCCTGGTTGGTACCAAGTGTCGCTGTCTGTTCGTCCTCACTTCAAGTATATGGGCGCAAACTTTGAACTGTCACTTGTTGGTCGACTAGATCAGGCGTAATTGAAATGACGTACTTTGCACCAGAAGAGAGTACGTTTGGTGTTGGCTTCTTAGAACGTTTAGAAGCCAACTCTGATCCTGTTTCATTTACTCAAGGTCCTTACCCAGAAGATGTGTTGGCTTCGATTAAACGAAATGTCGCTAAAGTCCTGAATACTCGAGTTGGAGGTGCGCAAAGTGCGCCGGGGCTAGGTCTTATCGATTTTAATGATGCCACACTAGATACTTTAGATTTGTCTTTGAAGGTGAAGTTATCCATTCAAGACTGTCTACGCCAGTTTGAGCCACGCTTAAAACATATAGAAGTCACAGCTATTTTGGACCGAGATCGCCCACTATCTCTGCAGTTTCGTATTACTGCGCAGATAAATAGTGATGCGATCCATGACAAGGTGCAATTTGACTTGCTGCTAGATCAGAACAGAAAATATCGAGTGGTTTAAGGAATATGAGCCAAGATAAATACTTTAGAGAAGAGCTTACTTTTCTTAAAGAACAAGGACGTGAGTTTACTGAGATTTACCCTCAGCTTTCCCGCTTCCTCCATGGTCGAACATTAGACCCGGATGTTGAACGCTTACTAGAAGGTTTTGCCTTCTTAACTGGGCGCTTGCGAGAGAAAGTTGAAGACGAGTTTCCTGAACTGACTCACTCGATGATTAATATGCTTTGGCCTAATTACCTTCGACCTGTGCCGAGTATGAGTATCTTGGCCTTTACACCTGATCAAAGTGTCAGCGAAAAGCAGTTGATCAACAAAGGAACGCAAGTCGACAGTAAAGCTATTTTCGGAACGAAATGTCACTTCCAAACCTGTAGAGAAGTGGAAATTTACCCGATAGAGAGTGTTGATGTTCGAGCGCAGCACACTCGCGAAGCGACAGTTATTGATGTGATGTTGACGACTCAGGGTGACGTCACTCTGGGTAACGCTCTTTTAGAGGATCTGCGCTTCTACCTTGGTGGTGATAAATACAGTTCTCAAATGCTTTATCTGTGGCTAAACCACTATTTGGATAAAGTGACCATTGAGATAAATGGTGCGGAATTTTCTCTCCCTAAAGACAGTTTTAGTGTTGTTGGCTTTGGCAGCAATGACGCTCTACTCCCTTACCCGACCAACGTCTATGAGGGTTATCGTATTCTGCAGGAATATCTGTCGTTTCCAGAAGCTTTCCACTTTTTTGACCTGTCACGCTTAGATAGGGTTATTCCAAAAAGTGTCAGTGGCGAATTTACCATTAAGCTGCATTTTTCCAAGACGCTTCCTGTTGATGTAAGAGTACAGAAAGAGAACTTCCAACTTTACTGTACGCCAATTATTAACTTGTTCCATCACGACGCTGACCCTATCGCTTTGTCCGGGCGTCATTCTGAGTATCGGGTTATACCGTCTAGCCGTTACCCTGCGCATTATGAAGTATTTAATGTTGAAAGTGTTGTTGGTTGGCAAGACGGACAGCAAGAAGGAAAGCGGGTCCGAGGCTCAAAACGTGTTTATTCTCCTTTTGAGAGTTTTCAACATGAAGTTGAACGAGTGCGTCACCGTCAGGCTCTTTACTATCGAACTCGCATCAAAGAGAGCATTCGAAAAGATGGTTTTGATAGCTTTATATCTTTTGTCAGAAGTGACGAAACCGTCTCTATTGATGTCGATGAAGCGGTATCAATAAAGCTCACGTGTACCAATCGTCTATTGCCGTTAGAGCTAGGCGTTGGTGACATCTGCGAAGCAACGGATACTTCACCACCATTTGCAACATTTTCCAATATATCGGTTCCATCGCAATCATTAAGGCCTGTGCTTGATGGGAGCTTACTGTGGACGCTGATTTCTAACTTATCTCTCAACTATTTATCGCTGCTTTCTAAGGATGCGTTAAGCAGTGTTTTAAGAGCGTATGACTTTAAGGCATTAGTCGATCGTCAGGCAGAAAAAGTATCAAAACGTCGTCTAGATGCGATTCAGAAGATTGAGTCAAAGCCAATCGACAAAATTATGCGTGGCTTACCAATAAGAGGCTTACAGTCCACGCTTTATATCGATCAAGCAGGCTTCGGTTCTGAAGGGGATCTTTATCTATTCGGTACGGTTTTAAGCCACTTCTTTGCGCTGTACGCCAGCATCAACTCGTTCCACGAGCTACACGTCGTTAATGTTACTAATCAAGAGAGGTATACATGGGGTTCTCAAACGGGAATGCAACCTCTCATTTAAGTGATGGCGAGGTGTCTCAGCAGCCAATTGGTGTGCCGAGTGAAGTACATGATTATAGCTTCTACCAATTGGTTGAATTGGTTCAAAAGCTCAAAGGGGTCGACCCTGAAGAGTATGAATGGGAGCGAAGCTGTCAGCTGATGTTCAGTGGCAATCCGAGTTTAGGTTTTTCGCCGGCGGATGTGGCGAGTTTAGATTTGCTTAATGATGACCGCATGATCATGACAACCAATTTTTTCGGTCTGTCTGGCGCTCAATCACCGTTGCCAGGGTATGTCGTTGAGCAACTTCTGATGGAAGGACCTGGCGGACAAAAGCAGCAGTTTTTTGACTTTTTCAATAACCGCTTAATTAGCCTGCTATATCGCATATGGCGAAAGTACAGATACTTCGTGCGCTTTCAACCAGATGCGAAAGATGACTTTTCGGCACAGCTACTCTCTTTGGTTGGATTGGGTTCAACCGACCTTAGAGGTGATACACCAATCAACTGGTGCAAGATGCTGGCTTATTCGGGCACGTTAGCGGGGCGAAGCCGCTCTCCACAAGTAGTGGCTGGGATCATCGCCCATTGTTTTGATTTGAAAGAGGTTCGAATTGAGCAGTGGACGAAAAGAAAAGTGGATATCGCACCTTCGCAGCAGACCTCAGTTGGTCTAGGCAACGCAGCCTTGGGTGTATCAACCATCGTTGGCGATTCGGTAGTCGATTGTAATGGTAAGTTCACGATTTGGATCGATGGGTTAAGCCGCAGTCGATTCTTAGATTTCTTGCCATCAGGTAAGGAGTTTGAGCCACTTTGTAAATTGGTTGAGTTCATTTTGCGTGAGCAAATGGCTTACGACTTATCACTGACGATGGCAAGTGAAGAACCTCAACAAATCCTATTGAGCAAAGAGTCGAATGTCGCCTTGGGTTGGACATCGTTTCTTGGCCAAAGCAGCGACAAGAAAAACGTATTAATTCAAGTAAGGCAATGATGATGGGCAAACCTCCTTTAACCAAATTGACGTTATTGGTTACCAATGTACAAAAACTAGAGTCAAGACTCTCCGCGCTAATGGAATGGGGAGTCGAGGGCGGCATAGTTGGTTCTGATGACAGCGCGCATTGGTTGCTTTCTGACTCTAAGGGTGAAGTTTTTCCTGAGCATTGCGAAATATTGATGCTCGATGGCGCTTTTTGTCTCAAGGATCTTTGTGGTGAAACGTACATCAATGGATCTGTGATGCCCGTGGGTAAGGAGTTGTTAGCAAAACTCGCGCACAACGACCATATCCGCGTTGGTCCATACGAGATACGCGTCATTGTTGGTGATTTAGATACGGAAATCTGCTCTGAATCCCTTAACACTCTTTTTTCTGAGCCGGCAGCTGACCTTTTATCAAATCATGCTTTTGAGCAAGAACTCGCCCCTAAAAATAAGTCAACAGAGAAAACGGATCCATTGGATGCGTTAGGCGATTACGTATCAGAAAAAACACAGTCCCTGATTGATGATGAACCTAAAAATAGCAATGACTCAGTGCCTGCTAGTTTAGGGCTTGAAGAAGATCTTTCACCGCAAAAGTCGGACATTGTTATGCAAGCCGATAGCAACAACGAGCTGTCGTCATCAATGATGCTCAAGAGAATTCTTAATTTTGGCTTTCGCTCGAAGCAAGCGAGTAAGCCAGAGAAAAATACCAATACCACACAAAAAATCGAGTCAAGCCAAGTTACTGGCATTGACCAACAAAAAATAACAACCAACGTTTTAGAGGGCTTTCAAATGGACGAACAAGAATTAGATTTGTTAGAGGAAGAGGTGGCAAAAAGCCTTCCGACGGAAACAAGTAGTGATGTCACGACTTCCGGTTTAGGCGGACATTTACTCACAGGACCTTTGCTTAATGGTTTGGGCGCGCAACTCAGTGGTACGGATGATATTGCTCGTATGCAGATGTTGTCTCAAGAGTTAGGCGAGTCATTACAGTCTTGTATTAAAGGCATCTTAGCTCTGCATCAACAAGTTAACCAAGGCCGTTTTGGCACGCTAAATCGCAATTTACAACCGATTGAAGATAACCCGCTAAGACTAGGGCTCTCTTATCAAGAAACAATTCAAACGCTTTATGACTCAAATAAGAGTGCCGTGCATTTATCTGCGCCGTTTGCGATTGAAGAAAGCTTAGCCAATGTACAAGCGCACAATGAGGCGATGCAGTACGCAACAGGCGAAGCGCTGACGCAAATCTTAGGCGCATTCTCTCCGGACGTACTCTTAAGTCGATTCCAAAACTATAAGCGCTCTCATCAATCTAGCGTTGAGGATGGTGATGCTTGGGCTTGGCAAATGTACTGCAGCTACTACCAAGAACTGGCGTCACACCGTCAGCAAGGGTTTGAAAAACTGTTCTGGGAAATTTTTGAACAATCGTATGACCGAAAAATCCGAGAAAAACAGTTGGAGTACTGATCGTGAGACATTTGCTCTTTGCGTGCTTTTGTTTTGCGTTAATGACTGGGTGTAGCAGTGAACCTGTCAGCCCAGCAAAAGCACCCACGAAGGTGACATTCAGTCTCGTAGCGACAGAGGGAATGAATCCGAACGTGTGGGGAGAAGCCGCACCAGTTGAGATTCAAGTATTCGAGTTAGTTGATGACTCGATGTTTATGTCATCCAGCTACGACCAGCTGAAACAAGACTATAAAAAGGCTTTAAAAAGCAACTTTATCAAGAGCTATGACTATGTGTTGCTACCTGGCCAATTCAAGTTTGTTAATGAAATCGAAGTGACTGATGAGACGAACTATATCGGCGTCCTTGCCAACTTTTCCGACATTGAACTCAGTGAGTGGAAGAAGGCCGTCAAGGTCATCAAGCAGGGAAGGGAGTATCACTTACTGATGTTACTCAATGATTACGAAGTAGATTTACAAAGGGTGGAATAGAGAAGATGTTTTCACGAAATCGTGTAATTTGGAACGAAGGACTTTTCATAAAACCCCAGCACTTCCAACAGCAACAGCGATACTCAGAATACTTTATGGATGAGCGATTGAGTACAGTCAGTCGTTATTTGTACGGTATCTCGGAGTTTGAGTTCAACCCTGAGTACCTTTCGTTTGGTCGTATTGCCATCGAGCGAGCGGTTGGCGTGATGCCTGATGGTTCGGTATTTCGAATTCCTCAAGAAGATGTTCACCCAGACGCGTTAGAAATTGAAGATGCTTCATTGGCAAACCAGCTCGTTTACTTAGCGGTACCGCTGCGCAGTGAATCTTTACGAGAGATTAACTGGCCTGACGCTCAAGGCACGGGCAGGTATGAGAGTCGCCGACTAGAAGTGCGTGATGTGCATACTTTGCAAGGTGATATGACCACCATCGATGTCTCTCCTATTCGTATCCAATTGATGCTGGAAAAAGAAGACCGCAGTGCGTATGCCTCTATGGCGGTAGGAAGAATATTGGAAAAGCGCCCTGATGGGAGTGTGGTGATGGACCCAGACTTTATCCCTTGCCACGTTAATGTCGCTGCGAATTCCTCGCTTCACCGTTTCATTAACGAAATTTCAGGTTTGATGCGTGAGCGTGCCAAAAACATTGCGCAGCGGATTGGTTCTCCGGCGCAAGGCGGCGTGGCGGATGTCTCTGACTTTATGTTGCTGCAAGCGCTGAACCGCTTACAGCCACAAATTCACCACTTGGCAGAGCTGCGCAGCTTACACCCAGAGCGTCTATTTGAGAGCTTATCTACGGTGGTTGGTGAGCTAGCTACGTTCACTGATGAAAGTCGACTGCCACCTAATGCGGTTAGCTATAACCATGATATGCCGACTGAATCATTCTGGCCCTTGATTCGCAACTTACGTCAAGCGCTCAGCGTTGTATTAGAACCAAGAGCGGTCGCGATTCAACTTGATAAACGCAAATATGGCTTGATGGTGGCGCCAATTCAAGATCCACAGCTGATGCAAACTGCTGACTTTATCATCGCCGTCAAAGCACGTATGCCAATGGATGATTTACGTCGTCAATTTACCCAGCAAACCAAAGTCTCTTCGGTAGAGAAAATCCGTGAGCTGATTTCTTTGCAGTTACCAGGCGTTCCTTTGGTCGTGCTCCCTGTGGCACCACGTCAGTTGCCGTATCACGCTGGTTACATCTACTACCAACTAGATAAGACAAGCAGTGCATGGCAGCAGCTCTCGCAGTCGAGCGGCTTTGCCTTCCATATCGCAGCCGCATTTGACGATCTTGATTTACAGTTCTGGGCAATAAGGGATTAGACGTGGATAAGAAAAGTACTCAATTCAGCAGCTTACTGTTTGATGATGCTGAAAAAATTAACCATGACCAAGACTATTGGTTTCAACTTCGTGGCAGTTTGCACAACCCACTCATTGATGCGTCAACGCCATTGTTCGGACTTTCGTTGCGTATTCGTCAGCTAACAGATTGCGAAAATATTGAAGCAATTTACGAGCAGACGTTAGAGGAAATCAAAAACATTGAAATTGAGCTAACAGGTCAGGGCTACGAACATGCCGTGCTGATGGCTTATCGCTACATCTTGTGCACCTTCCTCGATGAGGCTGTGTTAGGAACCGAATGGGGTGCTAACACGGTATGGGCCGAGCACTCACTTCTGTCTCGATTTCACAATGAAACTTGGGGCGGAGAAAAGGTATTTACTGTACTGAAACGTCTCGAAAAAGAGCCTGAAAACTACACAGAGCTGTTGGAGTTTATCTACCAATGCCTTGTTTTAGGGTTTGAAGGTAAATATCGCGTGATTGAGTCGGGGCAATTAGAAAGAGAAAAAGTGATCGATCGACTCTATCACTTATTGCATCACGATGAAGAGCAGAAACCGGTTCAACTGACTCATGCAACAGAGCACGTTGTTCGCTCTAAATACAAGATCAGCAAACAGTTACCGATATGGACCATATTTGCAGGTTTCGCACTGCTTTGGGTCGGTACATTTATTGGTTACAGCTACCTCCTTCATGTCAAAACAAGTGACGTGATTGAGCAACTGAATCAAATTCTATAACAATAATTAAGGCTAGGTTATTACCGTGATACGTATCGAGCTTCCAACTCTTATATCAAAGTTAAACGAGCAGAGTAAGCTTGCGCTAGAACAAGCTGCGACTGTTTGTATTGAACGCCAACATGGCGAGATTACTTTCGAGCATTACCTAGAGGTATTGCTAAATAACCCGTTGTCAGATGTTAGGCTGATCTTTAAACAAGCTAATCTTGACCTCGATGAGCTTAATCGCGCTTTGGTCGATGGCTATACTCGCGAGGCATCGCTAGACAGTTACCCAGCGTTTTCTCCGCTATTGGTGGAGTTACTTCAAGAAGCGTGGTTACTTTCAACCACAGAACTGAATCAGACTGAACTTCGCTCTGGCGCGATTTTGCTTGCCGCTTTGACGCGCGCAGATCGTTACATGGTTCCGAATTTGGTCAAAGTGACCAGTGGCATCAATCGTGAAAACTTACGCAAACACTTTACTGAGATCTTAGTTGATTCTTCAGAAACTCAAGTGGTTGATAAAACGAAAAGCTACAGCAACGCTGCGCCAGGTTCGGATTTATCCATTTTAGAGAAATACTGTACGAATGTGACCGCGCAAGCTCGAAACCAAGAATTGGATCCTGTGCTATGTCGAGAGCATGAGATCAGTTTAATGATCGATATCCTTTGTCGCCGTAGAAAGAACAACCCAATCGTAGTGGGTGATGCAGGGGTAGGTAAAAGCGCTGTAATTGAAGGGCTGGCACTGTGCATTGCTTCTGGTCAGGTACCTAACCAGCTGCGAAACGTCGAGCTTTATTCACTGGACTTAGGTCTACTTCAAGCAGGCGCGTCAGTTAAAGGCGAGTTTGAAAAACGACTGAAAGGCGTGATTGATGCGATCAAACATTCGCCGTCTCCAATCATCCTATTCATTGACGAAGCACACACGCTTATCGGCGCAGGCAATCAAGAAGGTGGCGGTGATGCCGCGAACTTGCTTAAGCCTGCGCTTGCACGTGGCGAACTGAGCACCATTGCTGCGACAACCTGGAAAGAATATAAGAAATACTTTGAGAAAGACCCAGCATTGACACGTAGATTCCAACTGGTCAAGTTAGATGAACCGAGTGTTGAGCAAGCGGTAGATATATTACGAGGACTGAACTCAGTTTATGAAAATACCCATAAGGTCCTAATTACCGACGAAGCGCTTAAAGCGGCTTCAGAGCTGTCGGCGCGTTATATCTCGGGTCGTCAGCTGCCGGATAAGGCGATCGATGTGTTAGATACCGCATGTGCTCGTATTGCGATTAATTTGACGACTCCACCTAAACGTCTTGCCGCAATTGAAACGGCAAAACATCAGCGTCAGCTTGAGATCGACATGCTGAATCGCGCTCAGTTATTAGGCCAAGACTTAGACACGGCGAGATTGGATGAGCTGCAAACACAAAGTGTTGCTGATGAACAAGAGCACCAAGCACTAAGCGAGAGCTGGCAGCATCAAAAGCAGCTCGTTGAAGAGGTCATTGAGCTACGAACGCAGCTATCGTCAGATGAACAAAGTGATGAAGAACGCCTAGAATGCAGTGAGCTGATTCGCGCGAAGTACAAAGAACTTGATGCGATTCCTCATAAAGAACGCCTTATTCATCCTCAGGTCGACGAGCAACAAATAGCTGAAGTGATTGCTGATTGGACTGGCGTACCTGTCGATCAAATGAACAGCGACGAGCTGTACAAAATTACCCATTTGACTTCAATTTTGGGTCGTGCAATTAAAGGCCAAGATGTCGCGATTGAGCGAGTCCATAAACACCTGTTGACGGCGAGAGCCGACCTTCGTCGCCCGGGTAGACCGAAGGGGGCATTCCTACTCGTTGGCCCAAGTGGTGTGGGTAAAACCGAGACAGTTGTGCAGTTGGCCGAGCATCTCTATGGTGGCAAACAGTTCTTAACCACTATCAACATGTCTGAGTATCAAGAGAAGCACACCGTTTCTCGACTGATCGGTTCTCCTCCGGGTTACGTTGGTTATGGCGAGGGCGGTGTGTTAACTGAAGCTATTCGCAAGATGCCTTACTCGGTCGTTTTGCTTGATGAAGTAGAAAAAGCGCACCCTGAAGTATTGAACCTCTTCTATCAGGCCTTTGATAAAGGCGAGCTTGCTGATGGTGAAGGCCGAATCATCGATTGCCAGAACGTAGTTTTCTTCCTCACGTCGAACCTAGGCTACCAAACGATCGTCGATTACTCAGAGCGTTTAGATGACCTTGATGATGCGCTTTATCCAGAGCTGGCTGCCTTTTTCAAACCGGCGTTACTTGCTCGAATGGAAGTCATCCCATACATGCCGCTTTCTCCTCAAGTCCTTGAAGTTATTGTAAGAGCGAAACTTGAGCGTTTAGAGCATCTGTTTAAAGAGCGCTATGAAGCAGAGGTAATTATCGAGTCTTCATTGATTGATGAAATCCTTGCCCGAGCAACGCGTTCAGAAAATGGTGCCCGAATGCTTGAAGCCATTATTGAAGGTCAGCTTCTGCCACCAGTTTCTCTCGCGCTACTCAACAAACTTTCAGAGCAGAAACCGGTTAACCGTATCCAATTGTCCGCCGTTGACGGCCAATTTAAAGGCGAAGTGGAGTAGGTATGGCGAATTGGTTAGTAAGGACGACTGAACTCATTGGCATTAAGTCCAAAGATGAGTTAACTCAGACATTCGCTAAAGTATTAATTGAAGAGCTGAGTTTGGCACATTGCTTAGTGCTTTCTCCTAACAATGAAGGCCGCCGACTGATCCCCCACGATACTAGCCTGTCGGTATCGTGGTCAGTGAATGACTTGAGTAATCCGTTTGCTCACGTGTTGCAAAACTCTAAGGCGATGACGCTTTCCGCTGATGAACTGCTATTTTGGCAAACGGACCGGGCGTTCTGTGAGTTAGTGTCTCAAGTTGGTATGTTCGATGGTGTGCGAATTCAGCCGCTACCTTTGCAATCAAAGTACGTTCAATTTGTACTTTATATGCAAGGAGAGCCGAGCAAAATTAACACCACTTTTGAAGACGACATGTGTACCGCTTTTGTTGGGGTATTTACTAAGCAATGGCAGTTACTTGATGAGTTAGAGAAAGAGCAGCGCGATCTTAAAGAGCTATCGGAGTCTCTTAGCGAGATTCAACGTGATAGAAAGCAGCATGAGCTTGCCAATGATCTGTCTCATTCACTGATCGGCGAAAGTCGCACTATGCAGCGACTTCGTCAGCAGATTGTAAGTGCCGCAGCGTCGCAACTTTCAGTCATGGTTCAAGGTGAGACAGGAACAGGTAAAGAACTCGTTGCTCAAGCGATTCACCAACTTTCTGCGCGTAATCAAAAACCAATGGTGGCGATTAACTGTGCTGCGATTCCTGAAAATTTGCTAGAAAGTGAGCTGTTCGGTTACTGCAAAGGTGCCTTCTCTGGTGCAGAGTCTGATCGACAAGGGTTGATTGCTCAAGCCGATGGTGGAACGCTATTTTTGGATGAAATCGGTGACATGCCGTTAGCGCTACAAGCCAAGTTATTGCGAGTACTGGAGAGCAAAAGATTTAGACCCGTTGGGGGCAAAGAGGAGCAAGCATCTGATTTTCGCCTTGTTTCAGCCACACACGTTAATCTGTTGGCTCAAGTTCAAGCAAAGAAGTTCAGACAAGATCTCTATTACCGACTGTTCCAATATCCGTTAACCCTACCTAAATTGGCGGAGCGTCTTGAAGATATCGAGCAACTGAGTCTGCACTTCATTAACGAGTTTAATGAGCTGCATGGACGTACTATCCGTGGTCTTCATTACCGAGCATTAGATTGTCTAAAACAGTACGCTTTCCCAGGCAATGTGCGCGAACTAAAGCACCTAATTGAGTTTGGTTGCGCGCAGACCGATGACAACTCGGAAATCAGTGAAGGAAGCCTAGCTAATCGTATCGCATGCTTAAACTTTGAACTGAAAAGCTTGAGCGAGCCAACGCATATGGCGACCCATTCTCAATTTGTTCAAGACAGCCCATATCAACATCCACCTAGTGACTTTGCTGGCATCACAGACTTGAAACAAGCGGTGAGTGATTACGAAGAGCAGATTATTCGTGACCGTCTAAATTTCTTTGCTGGTAATCGAGGCAAAGCGGCGAAAAGTTTAGGCATTCCAAAGAGAACATTGGCATACAAGTGTCAGAAGCTGGAGATCAAGGCGCTATGAGAATAGTGATAACCAGATTTGTTGGCCTAGCATGTGCCCTTTGGTGGTTACCTGTGAATGCTCAAGCGACGAACACATATCAGTGGGAGCAGGTTGAGCAATGTCGAATCATTGCGAAAAGGCTCGAGCGATTAAGATGTTATGACCAGTTGTTTGATACACCGGTGACCTTAAAGGGACAGAGTCATGAGCCGGATAAACCTAAGGTGTGGATGCTTGCTTATCCAAACAGTAGCGCAGAGAACAGCCAGGCTCCGAGCTTAAATGAATCGGCTTCGAGTGAGGATGCTTGGGTCACTTTATCAGCTTTGCCTCAGGATGGGGCCGATTCCCCAGTTCTCGTTATGAGCTGCATGGACGAAATCAGCCGAGTTCAGTTAGCACTACCTAAACCACTCATTGATGCACGCATATCAGTTTCTGTGGCTCAAGGGCAGCGTGAGTATTGGAGAAGTGATGATGAGGGCGTGGTGTTCTCATCGGCGCAGGGACTTCCAGCGATAGAGCTGATGAAACGCATGTCTCAGCAGAGAAAGGTGACACTGAGGTCGAACTCAGAAACTGTTGATGGACTGCAGTTTGACACTGTGGCGCTGCAAGCGGCGCTGCGTCCTTTACGACAGCGTTGCCGGTGGTAAATATGGAACTTACTCAATATCGCACTTGCATTGTCTCTCCGATCAGTGATGCCTCTCCAGTCGGTGAACGTCTGCTGGATGAACCGCTATTTGATTTCATTGAAGATCAAATGATGAAGGTTGGGTCACTCTCCCATGCGAGCGTACAGTGGCAGGAGGTGGAGCACAGCACGCTTCAGCTGCTTAAAGAGAAAAGTAAAGACATCAAACTCTTGGTTTACCTATTGCAATGTCTGCATCAAGACCTCAATGCAGCTCGCTTGATTGCTTCATTTAATGTGATGGGCGACTTTATTTCACATTACTGGCAAGAGAGTTTTCCTGCTCCAGGTAAGCGAGGCAATCTCCCTCGTCGCAAATTCTTTAGTCAAATGTGTCAACGCTTCTCGATGGCGCTGGATAAGTTCGATTTCAGTCAGCTTGACGGCCAAGCACGAGACGACTTGAGCAGTGCGGTGTCAGCGTGGCAAGAGGTGATTACGACCAATGATCTCCAATCGGACATGGTTGAGTCAATTGCTTTAACCATAGAGAACCAACTGCGTAAAGCGAGTGAACGTGAACAGGTAAATAGCAAGGTGTCACCAGTGACTTCTGAGGCGGCGGTAAGTGTTCCAGACACAAGACCTGCCCCTCTGGTTATTGATAACTCAAGTGGTAAAGCGGCGAAAGAAACCTTGTTTAAAGTGGCTGATTTTCTCTCTGAGCAAGAGTTTGGCGCGGCGTTATCTATTCGGGTTCGTCGTCATGCTTTATGGGGGGCGATTAGCTCGCTGCCAGACCACGATAGTAATGGACATTGCTTGTTAAGAGGAATGAATGCTGACCGTGCTAAAGAGTACCGAGACCGTTGCTCCCAGCCTAACTTAGCTCTGTGGCGACAAGTGGAGCAAAGCATCACCATGTCACCATTTTGGTTCGAAGGGCAGCTGCTGAGCCATGATATTGCCAAAGCGTTGGGCTATGAGCAGTGGTGCCAAGCGATCAGAGAAGAAACCCAGACGTTTGTCGAACGCTTTCCTCATGTCATCGACTTGAAGTTTAAAGATGGGGAACCGTTCATCACCGACTCAGTTAAGCAGTGGTTGGAGAGTAATGAAGGCCTTAATGCGTCGGCGCCACGAATGAACAGTTGGCAAGAGCAAAGGGATGAAGTCTTTAATCTTGCGAAAGAGGGTGGAATTGCCGTTGCGATGTCTCGAATCAATGATGGTTTAGTTAAAGCCAGCGAACCACGAGAGAGGTTTTATTGGCGCCTGCTTAGCGCCGAACTGCTGAAACATCATCATCTTGATGGAATGGCAAAAGAACAATTTCAACATTTAAAACAAGAAGCTATGCAAGCGCAAGTCTCTCAGTGGGAACCTTCGCTCATAGAACAATTAGAGCAAAATACAGCGTCAGTGTAAGTTAAAGGAATCCCCATGTGGAAAAGTGTTATAGGGTTTGTAGCTAAATTCAAACCGGGCATGGCAGCAGCAATGCCTGTCTTACTCCTTATTCTATTTATTTTAGTCAATGTCTCTATCTGGTGGGCAGGCCCTTGGCTTGCTATCGGAGAGACTAGGCCCCTCGAAACAGTGATGGCCCGTGGCTTAACATCGGTTATCTTCACTTTGTTTACCATCTCCGGTTGGGGTTTATGGCAGTGGAAACGGTTACGAGCGCTTAAAAGCGAGCAGCAGCGTGAAGAGCAACTGAAACAAGATCCGATTTCTGTTTATGAACAACGCCAAGAAAGTGAATTAAATGGCGTCATGGCGGAAATGAAACAGAGTTTGAATAGCCGAAATTATTTGTATGCTCTGCCTTGGTATCTGGTACTTGGCTTAGAAAACGCCGGTAAGACAAGCTTGATTAATCGTTCTGGGCAAAACTTTGCGCTTTCATCGGTTATGCGCGCATCGGGTAAAAAGAGTGATAACCCATACTCGTTTGACTGGTGGATTGGTGACGAATCGGTACTGATCGACCCTGATGGTGAGTTGCTGACTCAAGGCAATCGGAGCGAAGATAATGACGGTGAGCTTGAGCGCCGATTATGGCTTAACTTTATTCACTGGCTCGACAAAACACGCAGTCGCAGGCCACTGAATGGTATTGTTTTAGCCTTAGATATTTCTCATTTAGCGACCTCAACGGCTTCTGAACGCAAAGCATACGCGAACCTGCTGCGTGCAAGAATCCGTGAACTAATGGAAACACTGACGACGCGATTACCTGTCTATATCACTTTGACTAAGCTGGATCTTTTGCATGGCTTTGAACCCTTCTTCAAGCATTACTCAAGAGAGCAGCGTGATGAAGTGTTGGGTTTCACTTTCTCACTTGAGTCGGTTGAAAACGTCGATCACTGGTTAGAAGAGTTTACCCAAGAATATGGCAAGTTTGTCGGTCGAATTAATGAGCTGCTTCCTCATGCCGTTTCTCAGCCGTTAGAGCAAGAGGAGCGTGCTGCGATCTACAGCTTTACACGTCAGGTTTCGGGTTTGCAAAGTATCTTGAAGGGCTTCTTTGAAGATGCGTTGTCGAGTGATCAATTCTCTACCTCAGCGCTGGTGCGTGGTGCCTACTTTACATCGGTTTATCAGCAAGGGGTGCCAAGTAATGCGTTTAGTGATTCTGCAGCTCGTCGCTATGGCCTATCGCATGCGATAAACAAAGCTCAACATGCTAAAAACTCTACGGTGTATTTCACCCAACAACTGTTTAGCAACATTATTTATCCAGAAGCGGGTCTAGCCTCAGATAACTTCCGAGTCGCTAAGCAGAAGCGTCGCCTTATCGGGCTCTCTTTTGCAACCTGTACTGTAGCGTCAGTGCTATTGATTGGTACTTGGCATCAATACTATTCAAAAAACTATAGCCAGTCAGACGCGGTGCTGACCAAAGTTAATGAATATAAAAAGCAGTTCCCTTCGAATTTATCCATCGCATCTCAGAAGGATATTTTGGAACCACTCAATAAGATTCGTCAGGCGACATTAGAGTTTGGCTTCTTTAGGGAAAAACCAAAGTACATCTCTGATATGGGCCTTTACCAAGGACATACAATTGGTCCTATGGTTGAGGACACTTATCTTAACTTGCTCGAAAGCCGCTTCTTGCCGTTACTTATGGCAGATGTGGTTGTGGACTTAAAGCAAGCTTCTAGCGACGAAGAAAAGTTAGCCACATTGAGAGTCTATCGAATGATGGTTGATAAGAGTGGCCGCTATAAAGATTATGTACTTGATTACTTTAGTAAGTATTGGCAGCGCGCATTTGCTGGTGATAAAGCTGTTCAAGGCCAGTTGCTTGACCATCTAGATTATGCGATGCGTCATACTGATCTAGAGGCGTCAAAGTTAGCAGGAGATGAGTTGGCGATTGCCGCGATGAAGCCATACGAGTCGACCATTACTGAGGTGCAAGATGCGCTAAGTACCATGCCGAATGATCAGCGTGTTTATCGTAACTTGAAGCTTAATGCGCAGACCGTTCTTGGTCCATCGATCAGTATTCGTAATCTCGTTGGGCCAATCTTTGATGTGGTATTTGAAGAACGCGTCTCGAACCAAAGTTTGTATATTCCTCAGATGCTAACCAAGGAAGGATTTGAAAACTACTTTATGCCGCGATCTGAGTCTGTATCTGAGCTTGCCCTTATCGATAGTTGGGTATTGGGTCAATCGAAAACGGCTCAGTTTAGCGAAGCAGATAAGCAAGTTTTGCGTGAGAAGATTCGTAATCTTTATGTGGCGGACTATATCAATACATGGCGCGCTGCTCTCAATGATATCGATATGAAGTATTTCTCCGATCTCAATGATGCTGTAGTCGTGCTAGAAAACATCACTGGTAACGTTGAGCCTCTGCAGCGACTGCTGAGAACGCTAGAGAGTAATACTCAGCTAATTGCTGGCCTTGATGTCTCAGATGAAGCGCAAGCCGAGTTGGTCAAGAACGCCAAATATCAAGTATCGTCAAATATTCAGTCTCCTTTCGCCGAACTGAACTTAATGTTGAAGCCTGTTGGCGAACAACCGCCTTATATTAATGAGGTACTTAACTCAGTTGACGAGCTAAAAGCTTACCTAAAAAGCATTCAAGAATCCCCTGACGTAGGCATGGCGGCACTTGAAGCGACGAAATCGAGAGTTAAACTTGTTAGCGCCGATCCAATTTACACACTGAAACGCATCTCTTCGGGCTTGCCAAAGCCATTAGATATGATGATGGAAAAGCTGGCAGATGAGAGTTGGCTTGTGGTTAAACAGGAAGCGGTTAAGCATTTAGAGGTGCGCTGGTATGAGGATGTCTATCAGCCATATTATGCCAAGCTTGCTAATCGATACCCGTTCAATGACAAATCAACTAAAGATGTTGCTTTAGAGGACTTTGAAACTTTCTTTGCGCCAAAAGGTACGCTGGATAATTTCTACTCGAACCAACTTAAAGTCTTTATTGATGAGAATATTTCTGTCGATAGCTCTGACTCAATGCAGTCTATCATCAGACCAGAAGTGTTAGCGCAAATTAAGCAAGCGCAGCGCATTCGTCAGGCGTTCTTTAATCGTAAGGGCATCTTAGATGTGAACTTCTCGGTCGAGCCGATTCAGCTAAGTAGCAATAAACGCCGCAGTGTCCTGAATATCGATGGGCAATATCTATCTTATAGCCATGGCCCAAGATCTGGAGCTGAGCTGATATGGCCAAATACATTACGTGATTCTGCTATATCTAAAGTTACCTTGGTGCCAACTAAGACGAATACTTCCCCACGCAGTATTAACATCCAAGGGCCTTGGGCATTTTTCAGGCTACTGGATAAAGGGGATGTACTGGCGGCGAGTCCAACCTCAGTTGACTACAAATTTGGCTTTGCTGGTGGTGAGATGATTTATCGTATTAACGCTGAATCTGACGCGAACCCGTTTACTGAACGTCTGTTTAAATCATTTAAGCTTTCTCAGACCCTCTATTAACGATTGTTAGGGAGTGATGTTGTTCACTCCCTATCGCATTAGGACGAAGTAGTTATGTCCCATATTGTCATACTCGATCAAAAGACCTACACCATTGTTTCTGACCCTGAACAGATCAGAACAACCGATACCTATCAAAAGGTAAGAGACGAAATTAACAGTCGCTTCAATCCGTTATCAGGGGGCACTAATTGGCAGGTTGTTCATGATGGTTGTGAGCAGCTTGCTTTTGATCTCGGCATAGATTTGTTGATGAGCTGTTATTTGACCATCGCAAAGTTAAAGTTAGAAGGAGTCAAAGGCTACGCTAACGGGCTAGAGCTGATTAATCGTTGCCTGACTCTACAGCCAGAGCCAATTGTAAAGCTTGCTAAGATGCAGAAAGAGCTGCTTGATTGGGTTAATGGTAAGGCTTTACCTGAACTCAAAGGAATGAAGCTGACACATGAGCAGTTGAGAGATCTATACCGTAGCGAGCGCTTATGCGAAAAAGCCCATCACTGGCTAGCTACCAGTCAGCCTGAGCATGAGGTGAACTTTGAAGGTGTGGGCTTTGTCCTGTTTGAGCATATCGATAAAATCGAAACTCAATATCACACAGCAGTTAAACGGGTCGAAAAGTCAGAACAGCAAATGAGCGGTTATGTCCCTAAGACAAAGTATCGATGGGGGCTGTTTCTTTCAAGTGTGCTTTCTATTTCCGTTGTGTCGGCTAGTTGGTGGTATATACCGAGTATTTTGGCCAGCTATCAGCCGCAATATAAAGCGGTTAAAGAAGTCCCGACGCTAAACCGAGATAACTTGCCTGAGTTCGTAACGCAAACCTCCGCAGAGACTCGACATAAGTATCAATCACAGATAGTTGAACTCTATCAGCAGGCCATTGAAGAGCAGTTAGATACATCTGTGGAACAGCCTAATTTGGAGCTGATGAGTCAGCTTGAGGTGTTGACGCGTTTGTTTGCTGAAGATCAGCGAGTAGAAGCGATTGCTCAGACTGTCGAGCAAGATCAGCAGATTGCTCTGGAGCAAGTCGGTTCATTTGTCGAGCGTTTCAATGAAGCGAGAACCAAAATGGCGAATATTGCATTAATGGTTAAAAATCGTCAGTGGTCTCAAGCGACACAAGCAACCAAATCATTAGAGAAGCTCGCCATCAGCTTATCGCCCATTTATGCCCGTGTTGGTTATATTGAACGCTTAATCGAGGAAGAGGAGTATCACCAAGCTGAAAATGAATTGGCAGAATTAACCGTCAGGTTGAACAATCTCAGCTGGAAAGTGGCTCAGTTAAGCCAAAGTCTGGTTAACTGATTGCGAAAGATTATCTTGCATCAGACCGAATTGCTTGCACTTTGGTCAAAGGATCTATATAAATTCGGCTTTCCTTTTTTCGTGACGTATTTGAATATTTGAGGTTGGCGAATATGACGCATTTCTGGCAGCAAAAAGCTTTAGAGCAGATGACTGAGCAAGAGTGGGAGTCACTTTGCGATGGTTGTGGTAAATGCTGTTTGCACAAACTCATGGATGAAGATACCGACGAAATTTACTACACCAATGTGGCATGTAGCTTACTCAATAGTAAAACTTGTTCGTGCAAAGACTATCCGAATCGTTTTAATTACGATGAAGAGTGTACTAAGTTAACGCGCGACGATATTGAAGACTTTACTTGGTTGCCTCATACCTGTGCTTATCGCCTATTGGCAGAGAAACAGCCTTTACCAGAGTGGCACCCTCTGCTGACTGGCTCAAAATCAGCAATGCACGCAGCTGGCGAAAGTGTTCGCAATAAAGTGGTGTATGAAATTGACGTGGTAAATTGGGAAGACCACATTTTGAATCACCCTGGTCGAGACTAGGGTCATTATCTATAAGCGGAGGCTTATCTTAAGCCTCCGCTTATAATTATCTCATCTTATCTCCATCCCCAGTTATAACCTACTTTCCCTCATTAGCCTTGCGGTACTCTTCACTCGATACTGACATAACTCTAAACTCAACTTGATTCTTTGCTGTTTCGATACGATTAGCATGTTCGCCAGTTAGTATTATCGTTAGGACAATCGAGTGAAAATCAAATCTATTATCTTTGCCATTACAACGGCAACTCTTCTTAGCGCGTGTCAGGATGACAAAGCTCCCGCGCCAACTTATGCAACGGTGACTTCTGTAGAGCCTATTACTGAGCAGGTGCAAACTCCAAATCAGGTTTGTAAAGATGTGGTTGTGACGACTCAGGCTGACATTAAAGATGAAAATAAATTGGTCGGTACATTGGGCGGGGCTGCGGCAGGCGCAGCGTTAGGCAATCAAGTTGGTGGTGGTTCGGGTAAAACGATTGCGACGGCTGTTGGCACCGTTGCAGGTGCGATGACTGGCCGAAAGATTCAAGATAACGCGCAAAAAAATGATGTGATTACCACGACGCAAAGACAATGTAATACGCAATACACTACGTCAAGTAAGACAGTCGGTTATAACGTGACCTATGATTTGGGTGGTAGCGCGGTAACGGAGAAAACGATCAATAAGCCACAAGGTAATATTCTGCTGATTGTTGATGGAAAGGTAATCCTTCCAGAGTAAAATCTGAACTTGGTCGATTTTGATTTAAGCAGCCATCCCATTGGCTGCTTTTTTGTGTCATATATTGATGAATCGATATCAATTGTTAGAGCGTAGTGGTGTAAACTCTAGGCTCATTCATATAATAAACAAATAGTTGTATTTGTCTTTCTGAGGTAATTATGAATTTATTGTCTCACCGTAGCATTGGATGGTGTGTCAGCTTCAGCCTAATGCTTAGTGTATTGTTCAGCCCGCTTTCAATAGCCGCCCAAGAAGCGCCTGTCGTTAGCACTTCGAGCACTCAAACAGCGTTCAACAAAATCAACAATGATCTAAAAGAGCTCTCTGATACTCTGGCTTCATCAAGTGGTGATGAGAAAGATGCGCTTCAACTTAAGTTATTTCAGAAAAATGAAGAGTTGCGAACGGTTCTTTCAAATGCGGTAAGACAAGGCTCTTTACCAAAGGAGCAATTGATCGCTCAGGTCCAGATGCAACAAAGCTATTCGAAAGGTGCGACGCTATATCTTGATGAAAAAATTAAAGCGTTAAACATTAAAATCGATGACGCTAAAGATGAAGAGCGACTCTCTCTTCTCAATGAGTATCAAGAGCTTCAGCACTATTTTGATAATGTCATTCAGTCGAACTGGCAAAATATTAAGTGGCTGGAACAACTAGGTGTCGAAGACGTTGAGGCTAAAACCCAGTTTCGTGCGGTTGTCGCGAAACGTCTGCGTGTTGTGTCGGCTTCGGTCGAATATTTTAGCCAGCAGATTGAAGTGGTTGGTAAGCAATTAACAGTCAGTCCTGAGTCGGAGAAGGCGAGTCTACAGCTTCACCAGTTAGTGGTTAAGCAGCGTATGAACATCGCGGTGGAAAGTCTTTCTTCTCTTATCCCAATAGCGGATCAACTAGAGATTGATACTTCTGAATACAAACGTTTGATGTTTGAAGTGACGGGAAGCATTACTCAAGATCTGTTTGAAGGAAAAGTGATTCTTTCCATCGTCAGTCATTGGTCGACAAATGCGTTTGATTGGCTCGGAGATAACGCCACTCAGTACATCTTCCAGCTGTTCATTTTTGTGCTTCTGCTGCTGGTAACCAAGCTATTGGCCAAGTTAGTGCGTAAGGTTGTGAGCAAAACTGTAGTCTCGAAAAACCTTAAGCTCTCTCAGTTAATGCAAGACTTCTTCATCGGCATGTCCGGCAATATCGTCTGGGTGATCGGTATTTTAGTCGCCTTGTCACAAGTCGGTCTTAACTTAGCACCAGTGTTAACGGGTTTCGGTATTGCAGGTGTGATTATCGGTTTTGCATTGCAAGACACACTGTCTAACTTTGCTGCGGGTATGATGCTGCTGATCTACCGACCGTTTGATGTGGGTGACTTTGTCTTTGCTGGTGGTGTGGATGGTAAGGTTAGCCACATGAGCTTAGTGAACACCACGATTAAGACGTTCGATAACCAAATTATTATTATTCCAAACAGTAAGATTTGGGGCGATGTAATCAAGAACGTGACGCATGAGCGCCTACGTCGAGTCGATATGGTATTTGGTATTGGCTATTCCGATGACTTACTGAAAGCGGAGAAGATTCTAACTGATATCGTACACGAGCACCCAGCGGTACTGAAAACGCCAGAGCCAAACATTAAGGTTCACACGTTGAATACCTCATCAGTTGATTTCATCGTTCGTCCTTGGGTAAAAACAGATGATTACTGGGATGTCTATTGGGATGTCACCAAAGAGGTCAAACTACGTTTTGATAGAGAAGGGATCTCAATTCCATTCCCACAGCAAGATGTGCATTTACACATGGTGAAAGAAAACGAGACCACAGAACAGTAGAAAGAGCGCCGAAAGGCGCTCTTCTTCTATGCGGATAATTCTTCTAAGAAAGTGATCGTAGGTTCCTGTTCTAGAAGGCCGTCTAAGCTAGCGAGTAGGTCAACGAAGTATGGCTGCTTGCAGTGCTCATCAAATGCGACTTGGTCAGAAAACTGCTCTTGGAAGGTAAAGATTGCTGCATTGTCTTTATCTTTAAATAGGCAGTAGCGTGTATTGCCTGGTTCTTTACGAGTTGGTGCTAACATGGCGACCAAAAGTGCTTCGAGCTGTTGTTCTTGTCCGGCTTTAGCGTGAAATGTCGCGGTTAAATTGATCATTGTGTTTACTCTTTTTTGGTTTGTTATAAGTATCGGCCCTGTCTATGCAGGAATTCGATTTTGTACCCATCTGGGTCAGTAATAAAAAAGAAGGTCGCAAGGTGGGACTCGTTATGGTTAAACGCCTTAACGTCTGACGCTTCAATGCCGAGATTGCGGATACGTCGGTGCGCTTGTTCGATATCTTCAACACTCACCGCAAGGTGGCCGTAACCAGAGCCATGGGTATAAGGCTCTGATTGGTCGTGGTTGTGGGTCAATTCTAGTTCGAACCCAGTTTCCCCGTTGGCTAAATAGGTCAGGCTAAAGTTGTCGAAGATATACTGATCTTTGATTTCAAGCTCAAGTGCGTTGCGGTAAAAATCGATCGATTCGGCAAGGTTGCTGACCCTTACCATTGAGTGGATGAGTTTTGTCATATCTACCTCTTATTCTGATGGGCGTTAGAATAAAGGCAGAAAAAAGTGAGTAGGTAGTACTAGAGTACGACAGCCAAAAACTTTAGTGATTTGCGATGAGCTGTTGTTTGACAAGACTCATGACGTCATCTGGCTGGCGCAAATAGATTAGGCAGGCGCAGCGCAGTAGAGAGGTAAAATTACTGATCTCTCCGTCGTGTTGCAAAGCCTCTTTGTAGATGTAACTGATAAAGCGAGGCAAGGTCATTTCTTGCTTAGCCGCAATCTCTTCTAGAATCTGCCAGAAGCTGGCTTCGAGTTTAATACTGGTCGCATGGCCGTCAATTCGAATTGAACGAGCAACGGTTTGATAGGTTTCTTGAGGCTGTTTGGAGAAGATATCACACATAATTATCGGGCTAGTCTGCGAGTGTGGGTCTATTTTTATCTTTTCGACAGTGATGAGTCAATCCTATAGCACTACAAATAAAAAACGCCCCGAAGGGCGTTGAATCAAACAAGTGACACTTATTCAGGCTAGTTCACTTGCGCTTTTATGTATTCACCCAGCTCTGAATGGTGCATGATCTTTGAGACTGGAAGAATTTTTTCAGCGGGTCCCCAAGCGAACACATTAACGGGTGTGTGGGTATGCGTTCCCGTGCCCCAAACGATGTTTTGTCCCGTCGCTTGTTCACGAGCGAGCAGATTACCGCGATCGTTGTATGGGAAGAAAGCGTCAAAGTCATTAATGGCTGGGACTTCTTCTTTCGACAAGTACTTGTGTTGTGCCAAGCGATAAGGGTTTGGTTTGCTTGCCATAACGTTCTTCGCTTGCTCTGCAGTAATAGGGAACGCGCTGTTCTGATTGACGATTTCTGCTAGCTTTTCAGGTGTTTGCTCACTCTTATCCAATTTTTGGAATTGACTGATCATGCCGTAGTAGCTCTGCTTTTGATTATATAAACCATCAAGAACTTCGAATGCACCAAAGTTGAAGTTAGGCGTATAGTCTCGATTAGCAAACGCTTCACCAGAGCGCTTTTGTGGTTTCGGTAAATCTTGCGAAGAGTAGCTGAAGCCGAAAGAACCAGTTTCGTGATCCGCCGTCACGATGACAATCGTGTCATCACGATCTTTCGCCCATTGATAAACCGATTGAACCGCTTCATCAAACTTGATCATTTCGTGCAGCATTGTGCCTGCGTCATTGCTGTGACCAGCCCAATCGATTTGACCCCCTTCAACCATAAGGAAAAATCCATCTTTATCCTTTGAAAGAATGTTCAATGCTTTGTCGGTCATCTCTTTCAAGCTTGGCTGTGTTCTTTGTGGATTGGATTTGTTGTTGCTGTATGCAATGCCGTCATCCATGCCTGAATAGGCAAATAATCCGAGCAGTTTGTCGCCTTTAGCTTCATCTAACATGCTACGGTTGAATGCGAGCTGATAACCATCACTTTGCGCTTCACTAAGTAGGTTACGTTCATCCTTACGCTTTGATTTAAGGTAGATGTCACCTTGAGTCAGTTGCTCAAGCTGCTTATAAGTTTTGCCTTTATCATTGGTTGATTTTGGAATCCAATGGCGCAAACCTCCAGATAACATGACGTCGACACTGGTTTCAAGCATGTCTGATGCAATGTCATTTTCTAATGAACGGTGAGGTTGGTGGGCGGCAAAAGCGGCTGGTGTCGCGTGAGTTAAGCGTGTGTCGGATACTAAGCCTGTCGCTTTTCCTGCTTTCTTCGCTTTCTCAAGTACGGTTTCAACATGATGTCCTTGAGAGTCGATACCAATCACTTCTGAAGCGGTGTAAATCCCCGTTGCAAGCATAGTTGCTGAACAAGCTGAGTCTACGACAATCGCATCTTCTGGGTGAGTGAGAGAAGAACCGATGACGCCATCTTGGGCAAGACTATAAAGGGCGGTTTTCTTTCCCTTGTAGATTGAGTTTGGGGCTTGATTGGCGTAAGTCTCTAATAAGCCAACTTGCTGAGGGCCCATGCCATCACCAATCATCAAAATGACGTTTTTGATCTCTGCTGAGAGCACATTGAAAGAGAGCGTAGAGGTTGCCACTGCGGCAATAATTGGTTTTATTAGTTGCTTCATTGTTTATCCCTTTTTATATAAGCGGGATGATTAGAACATTGCTTTATTTCAAAATTGCTTCGTCTAGGTTTCAAGTATATGAAATTGAGTAATCATTCAGTTTTCGTCTTCTGAATAAGAAAAGCCTACTGAGAAGTAGGCTTTGAGTTAGGAAGGAGAAGAAAAATTGGGTCAAATAGGCTTAGCTTGCTGCGGCCACAACGGCTTGATTAAACTCACTTCTAGCCTGTTGAGCTTGCTCAGATGCCGCGATCTTAGCATCTTGTGCTTTAGATACCGCCTCTAGAGCGGCTTGCAGATCATCTTGCAGTTCTTGCGGTAGATGATGATCAGAAAACTCTTCTTCACCATTATGCTCAAGAGCGAAAGCGCGGATGCGTTTTTTCACTTTAATGACGTTTGCCATTGCTTCGCGTTCAAGCTCAGCTGCCTCTTGTGCCGCATCACGGCTACTTTCAAAGCGCGCTAAAGCCATACCTTCAGAAGACCAAGGATCCATATCTGGCAGTTCTTCAATGTTGATGGTTGGCTCAACGTAATCTTCTTGATGACGAAGGTCTAGTGAGGTTGCACGTACCGCTGAAATCATCAGCATTACTGAAATACCGAGTAATGGTAAACCACCGACAATCGCAGCGGTTTGTAGTGTGCTTAGACCGCCAAGGAACATCAGAACAGTCGGTAGGAACGACAGAGTAAATGCCCAGAACATACGGTTCCAACGCATTGGCTCTTCGGTCACATTATTTTGTACGACAGACGCTAGGATGTAAGAGATCGAGTCAAAGGTCGTCGCTGTAAAAATGACACACAGTAGCGTAAATACCGCAATCACCAAAGTGCTCATCGGTAGGGCGTCAAGCATCGAGAAGATCGCTTTGGTGGCGCCTTCCGCGTTTAAAATACCCACTACGTCTAGCTCACCAGACAGTTGTAGAGATAGGCCGTAGTTACCTAAGATCATAAAGAATAGGAAACAGCCAAGTGAACCAAAGAAGATCGAACCAGAGACCATTTGCTTGATGGTACGACCGCGAGAGATACGCGCAACGAACAGACCCATACTTGGCGCAAATACTAGCCACCAAGCCCAGTAGAAAATCGTCCAGTCTTGTGGGAAGTGAGTATCGTCGAATGTGCCGTAGCCACCGAATGGTTCTGCCCATGTAGCCATCACAAAGAAGTTAGATAGCATGCGACCAATTGAGTCTAGGCCAGTTTCTAGCATGAAAATGGTAGGGCCGACGGCTAGAACAAACGCTAACAGACCCATCGCACCCCAAAAGTTGATGTTACTAAGGATCTTGATGCCTTTTTCCATACCTGCGTATGAAGAGTAAGCAAAAATAGCGGTACACACCATTAGGATAGCGATCTGGCTTTGTGTGCTTTGCTCGATACCAAACAGGAAGTAAAGACCTTCACCGATTAGAGGTGCGGCGAGGCCTAGCGTTGTCGCTGCGCCACCAAGTAGACCGAAGATAAATAGGATATCAACGATTTTACCCGGCATACCTTTAGTGCGTTCTTCACCAATAACTGGCATCAGTGCGCTAGATACTTTTAGTACAGGTTGCTTACGGACATAGAAGAAATAAGCGATTGGAAGTGCAGGAATTAAGTAGATCGACCAAGCGATAGGCCCCCAGTGGAATAGACCGTAGGTTGCCGCCCAGCGCACCGCCTCTTCGCTACCTGGCTCTAGTTGGAATGGAGGTGATTGATAGTAGTAGGCCCATTCGATACAGCCCCAGTAAAGGATACTGGCACCGATGCCGCCACAAAATAGCATCGCAGCCCATGACGCCGTAGCAAATTCTGGCTTTTCATCTGGGTCGCCCAGCTTGATTTGACCCATGTCGCTGAACACAACATAAATCATAAAGAAGAAGGCGCTGATGCCTAATGCAAGGTAAAGGAAACCGAGTTTATCGGTCATAAAGCTTTTTGCTACAGCAATCCAGTCTGCACCCTGCTGAGGGAATAGGATTAGGGGAAAAATGATACTCAGCAGAAGGGCAATGGCACCAAAAAACGTGGGCTTATCAATAAGCGAAAAGGAGTTTCTCACAAGTTAACTTTCCATAAACAAATCGTTACTTGATTATGGAGTGGGCAGGGTTAATGCGACAAACGAGGTTGTTTGTCGAGATGACTAATAATTGTTATTTAATCTTAGAGGATCGCTAAAAGAATGCCACCTACGGTTGCCGCAGCGGAAAGGTATTGCCCCGCTGAATACGAACCATCATCTTCTTCTTCAATTTTGTCAGGGTGGTCCATACCTAGAGCACCATGCGCAAAGGATTCAACTTTATCGCCGACGGTTTTGCCTTCTTCAGACGTTGCTTTCCCATCTTTTTCAATTTGTTGTAGCGCAGCCAAGAGCGCCTTTCCTTCCTCTGAAAGGGTCACTTTACTTTGCTCTACTTTTAGCGGGGCCGGTCCTGATTCTTGAGGTGCGGCAGTAGCTTGAGGCTTTACCTGCTGGGTAGGGGACAGCTTGGCTGGCTCCATTCCTACTGGGGTCATAATGATCTCCTTACATTATCCTCAGACACTATATCGACTGCTTGGTGAAAAACTTGTGCAAAATATGCAAAATTTGTATAAAAACAATACAAGCATAAAGTGTGCCGATTTTATGGTGGGCTTGTCATATCCGATTTATCTTACAAGTTGTCGGATTCAAATTGGCCCGTAAGGAGATCATTAGCAATCAAAGTGCCTATTTACATTCCAAGGTATTATTGCGGCTAGTAAGGTGCTGATAGGCAGCCATTCGATTTTCCATTTTTACATAACGAGTCGGAGGCGCTAACACCTTGAGCATAAAATCTTGGCCAGTGTTTTCCTCAGTAAGATCTGAGTATGGAGATATGACGACAATGCTGAGATTTGGGTTTCGCTTCAAAATCGATGCTTTAGTACCCAATCCTTGTTCAGTGTGAAATTTTCCCGCAATGTGCAGCATTTGAGCCGATGGATTAGCATCTAGGTAACGAGTAATGCTTTCTGCCATGGTCTCATCCCAGGTGATTTGAGCGGCAAATTGTTTTTCAGTTTGCTCTGGCTCGCCGTGGTGCATTGATGCCATAAACTTATCTTTATAAGGGCTTGCTGAGGTATCTATCTCTTTTGCGAGCAAGGCTCTTTGCTGACTATCCAACTTATCTAAATAACTAATCCCTTGTCGGCCGATACAGCGCACAATCGGTTTAGGTGCATTAGCGGCGATGATATCGAGCTTGTGTTGCTTGGCGAGCTCGACGAGAGGGCGATAATCACTTTCGTAATTAGGCCAAGCATTGCCGCTCTTGATCAGGGTTTGCTCGCCGATTTCTCCCGCTAGATAGCTATCGACAATGGCTTGTTTATCTCGAGAGAATTGTTCCATCGATAGCGCAATGTCTTTCTGCTGAGCTAATTGCTCTAACAGTTCTGTTTGGAAGCGATGTACAGCAGAGTGTGTATGCCACTCACCAATGAGTATGACATCGGCATCGAGAATTTCACTAGGTAATGCTTGCAGGGAAATAGGCTGCTTGGTTGGGGAATAGAGCTGATAGTCGTAGAAACTACCTACAGTGGTATCCGTAGGATTTGTTGAGAATACAGAGCAGGCAGACAGTGCTAATGCACTAAAAATTATGGCCAAAAGCCGCAGCATAGAAACCTCCATTAATGATCGTAGCAATAATAATGGAGGCGTTGTAATAACTCAATAAAAATGAGAATTGTTATCTATTAGCTTGTTTTACGATAAACTCGGATCATAAAATCGGCCTCACACTCATAGAGTGTAGCGGATTTGAGTTTTTCCCTTAGTTCATCTGACGCTTTCCAAGCAAATGGTGTCATCTGGAGAAGATCGTAGGCATCACCATCAGTAAGCTGCATCACGTAGCTGAGCTTTTCTTGTTTTTCGAGTTGGAAGCCTTCGATGCATTCCGCCTCTTCACTATGTAAACGTACATCTGGGTAGATTTCATCGCGCAACTGATAGAGGTGACGCCCAGCAGGAGTGACAGTCACTACCACGCCATTGTCAGCAACAACTCGCTGGAGCTCCTGTGCTTTACACGGCGCATAAATTCGTAACACGGCGTCTAGGCTACAAGCTTCAAACGGCAGGCGGTGACTAGATGCTACGCTGAATGCGCAGTTTAAGTAGCGCTTAGCGGCGTAGCGAATCGCGACCTTAGAAATATCTAAGCCATACACAGTGGCATTGTCAGACTGTTGGGATAAATGAGAGGCGACTTCTGTGGTGTAGTAACCTTCGCCACAACCGATATCTAATAATCTATGCTTTGTATCGACTAACTGCTGCCCACAAAGTTCTGCCACGTACTTTTTAAGTGGTTGGTAGTGATCTTTTTCGAGGAATCGTCGGCGTGCCTGCATCATCTCTTTGTTGTCACCCGGATCTTTTGAACGTTTGTGCTGAACCGGCATCAAGTTGATATAGCCTTCTTTTGCTAAATCAAAAGCATGATTGTTTTCACAGCGATAGGTACGCTCAGTTAATGTGAGTGATTGATGGCAAAGAGGGCACTGATAGTTCATGACAATCTCAAGGCTGAATTAGGACGGCAGATTCTATCAAAAACCGTGCAGCCAAGCGAAAGAAAAAGAGCCGAATTACTTCGGCTCTTTAGCTAGGGTTAGTGGAAGAAATCGACTTGCTGTTTTAAGTTTTTGGCTTGTTGTTGGAGCTCCGTTGCACTGTGAGAGGTTTGCGCACTGGTGGTACGACTTTCCCTGTTTAGTTCACTGATTGAATGGGCACTGGCTGCGATCTCTTGTGAGACTTGAGCTTGCTCTTCTGATGTTGCGGCAATCGCGTCTGCTTGTGAGGCAATAGATTGAACTTGACTAGCAATTGCTTCTAACGCAACGCCAGCTTCTTGTGCTTTATCTAGAACCTTATTCGCATTGTTTTGGCTCTCCGTCATCATATTGACCGCATTATTGGTCGAGCCTTTTAATTTTTCGATAATACCTACGACATCTTGTACTGATGTTTGAGTTCGGTGCGCGAGTGTGCGTACCTCATCGGCAACCACGGCAAAGCCTCGACCTTGCTCTCCTGCTCGAGCTGCTTCAATTGCGGCATTAAGAGCGAGTAAGTTGGTTTGTTCGGCGATTTCATCAATCATCTTGGTAACGGTTTGTATGCTTTCGCTATCAAGGTTTACCTGCTCGATTGCAACGGCAGACTGATCGAGTTGATCGTTGAGTTGAGCGACATCGATACACACATTTTCTACAACCTCTAGGCCTGACTGACTATCGCTATTTGCTGCGCGCACGTTTTCAGCAATTGTTTCCACTTGTTGAGCAACAGACTGTGCAGAAGAAGCCATTTCCTCAATAGCGGTAACGACTTGCTCAACTTGTTCTTGTTGGATGTCAGATTGAGTTAAATTTTGGCTCGCGTCATTCATCACACTGGTTGAGTTACTTTCAACGTGATCACTGGTTGTGCGAATTTCACCTACAAGGTCATTCAATTGGTTGGCCATACTCGCCACACCATTGTTTAAGTTGCTGATTTCATTTTTAGATGGTTGGCCGTTAGTCGGAATGTTGATGCTAACTTCCCCTTTGGCTAACCGTGCCATGTAACCGTTAAGGGTCGTCAAAGGCTTTAAAGTATGATTAAGGACGAGCGTGAGGACAAGGAATGTGCCTGCTGCTACGATCAAAGATATGATGGCAATAAGCTTGAGTAATGTTTGGCTTCCCTTGGTTACTTCATTGATAAAAGTACCGCCTAGTAGTTTCCAGTTCCAGCCAGGCACTTTGGTAAAGACTAAATACTTTTCCCCTACTTGGCCATTGAATTCATACGGGTAGCGAATTAGCCCATTTTCCTGTTCAAATATTTTGTAGAACGGCTTATTACCGTTGTAGTCCGATACTTCTTGAATAGGTGGATCGGTTTCTTTATGTTTTGGGTGAAGTAGGTAGTGGCCCAAATTATCTTTTTGGTTATCAAGAATAATGGTGTAACCAGAGTCTCCCCAGCTTACCGTTTCAAGCGAATCGAATAGATTTTGCGTTGCACGCTCGACAGGTAAGCCGATGAAAGTAATACCATTGACGTTCCCACTAGTATCCTTTAATGGCGCATAGTAAGTAATATAGCGTTGATCATAGAGTTTTATTTGAGCGTAATATGGCTGCCCACTGATAAGTTTTTGGTAACCCGGATGATTTTTCCCAAGAGTCGTGCCAATCGCTCTGTTCCCCTGAGGGTTTTTCAACGACGTTGCAACACGGATAAAGTCGTTATTTAAAGGGGCAAAGATGGTTGCAACTGCGCCAGTATCACGTGTGAAGCTGTCTACTAGTTTCGTGTCGTTGATTAAGCTTTCACTGTATTGAGTAATGTTAGGCACTTGGTGTCCTTGAAACTCTACAGTGTCGTTTTCAACATGGACTCCAGCTAAATAGCCATTGCGAAATGTAGATTCGAGTACTTCTGCTGTGTGAAGGTAAGCATTGAATTGACCGGCGATCGTTTTCGCCATTGATTCAACTTTCGATTGGTGCTCTTTAAGTGTGTTTTCCAGCAAAACGTTCGACGCATTTTGATAGACGAGTGCAGCAATACTTGAAAAAGCGATAAGCAAACACAAGGTGATCACCAGCTTTAGCTGGAAACCAACACTCTGATTTCTATATTTTTGCAACATTAGTGCATTTCCTGAGATTTATTGGATTAATTAGTTTTCTAATAGGAATGCTAGCGACTTATATAATTTATTTATTTGATGTTTATTAATTTAATTGTCAAAAATCAGAAAAACAGGCGTTGTATCGCAGAGAGTTGAGAGTTTGTCGCTACAAAAAGGCCGAGGAATCCTCGGCCTTTTATAAAGCTTACGCTGACTTAATTGTGGTAATGAGCTGGTGGCTTTCACCTGGCTGTAGCGTTTTACCTTGCTCGATGGATGGAGCGTGCAAAGTCGATTCAACGCAAAGGAAGGTTTTGTAACCGTCGTCTTGCATATCTCCCATACCTTGTGCGCCTTCTGCCCATGGATTCCATAGCACTGCAGAGTTGTGGCCTTGGTTCTCAACGACCAACGAGCGCTTTAAGACTGGATCTTGAACCGTTATTTGTGTGCTAGGTTGAGTGTAAACGCGGTCAATAGTGTCGGTTAGCTGTAGAGTTTCACCACCTTGGCAAATCTCCCCACCTTTCAGGCTATCGATGTATTCTGGGCCCATACCTGTAGTAGCGGCTTGCTCGATATCACCCACAGTTAGGTAGGTGTGGAGTGCACCAGAGAATGTCCAAGCTTGACTATCGGTATTGGTTACGTCCAGCGTGACTTTGAGCTCATCGCCAATCTCAACCAGTAAATGAGCTTGGAATTGGTAAGGCCAAACGGCAAGTGTTGATTCTGACGGCAGCAAACCAAGCTCAACGATTACGCCGTTTTCATTTTCACGGTGTTCAAGCAGTGTCCATTCACTATTACGCGCAAAGCCATGTGCAGGCGCAGCAATACGACCAAACCACGGCCAGCAAATTGGAATACCACCACGCAGTGCGGCTTCGCCATCAAAGAGGGCTTGCTCACTCATCCAAATTAGGTCCGGCTGACCTTTAGGTTGGAAAGAAACTACGTGGCCGCCGTGTAGACAGATACCAGCTGAAGCTTTCTCGTGAATAACACGTACGATCTTTACATCGTCCTTTTCAACGATAGTTACGTTGTCGGACAGTACCGTTAATGCAGGTAATTGCTCTAAATTCATTTAGTTGTCCTCAGTAAGAGAAATGACATTCCTATATTCGCTCGAAACAAGCAAACCAAAGAATATGATTTCGATATTCAAATACGGCAGATACTAAAAAGGCGACTCGAGAGCCGCCTTTTACAAGATTCTGCGCTAAACGCTTATCTTAAAGTAACTAATTACTTAGAGATGTGTGCGATTAGGTCTAGAACTTTGTTTGAGTAACCGATTTCGTTGTCGTACCAAGATACAACTTTAACGAAGTTATCAGTTAGAGCGATACCAGCTTTAGCATCGAATACTGAAGTTTGAA
>Ga0209379_10000113_pt1 | contig 103730 bp, 90 predicted proteins | sample tdDd001_FD_187124 | JGI IMG/M metagenome (GOLD analysis project Ga0209379, IMG submission 187124) | Marine sediment microbial communities from the Atlantic coast under amendment with organic carbon and nitrate - tdDd00.1 (SPAdes)... | ecosystem: Environmental > Aquatic > Marine > Coastal >...
CCAGAGGGATCACAAAAAGACAAGCAAAAGTCTTTCAAATAAAAACTGCAATGATTCCTTAGCTCAGCTGGTAGAGCACAACACTTTTAATGTTGGGGTCCTGGGTTCGAACCCCAGAGGGATCACAAAAAGACAAGCAAAAGTCTTTCAAATAAAAACTGCAATGATTCCTTAGCTCAGCTGGTAGAGCACAACACTTTTAATGTTGGGGTCCTGGGTTCGAACCCCAGAGGGATCACATAAAGACAAGCAAAAGTCTTTTAAATAAAATCAGCAATGATTCCTTAGCTCAGCTGGTAGAGCACAACACTTTTAATGTTGGGGTCCTGGGTTCGAACCCCAGAGGGATCACAAAAGACAAGCAAAAGTCTTTCAAATAAAATCAGCAATGATTCCTTAGCTCAGCTGGTAGAGCACAACACTTTTAATGTTGGGGTCCTGGGTTCGAACCCCAGAGGGATCACGAAAAAAGAGATTGTCCATACGGCAATCTCTTTTTTTTATCTGCAAAGATGCATTTCTCCCATTCTAAAACGACATCTCTCCAAATTCATGCATTGCTTCTGCCCTAGCCTGCCTTTATTCCATAAGTAATAGAAAAATTAAAACCCTTCTGGCTTCCTTAGAGAATACGATAGAAACAGATCCGATATATAATTTAATCAGATTAATAAATTTTGTAGAAGAATAATTTCCTATTATATTTATGTTAATTCAAAAAGTTATGCAATATCAGATGAAGTTGCCCCTGCTTAGTTTATATATTGACTGAGCAGATTAAGCAAAAAAACATATTGAATCAAATGAAAAATAAAGGAGGATTAATTATGTCTGGAATCAAAGCTGCAGTAGTGATTTTTTTTATAAGTTTTCCCATCACCCTCTCTGCACAGGCATTACCAAATACCGCAAAGAGTGAATCTACAAACCAATATGCTTCTAACTCTCTTAAAGGCAAGCATGGTATTGAACTCAGACTTGGACTTCTGAGTAAATTGAGTTCGACCAATGAAATATCAACAGGTGGGATAACGACTAAAAACAAGGCGAATGGTTTGGGTGGATCTATTGCCTACAACTACTGGCTTGAAGACAATCTGGCTCTCAGTATAAGTATCGGTGCTTTGAATGCAGATGCTAACACCTCAGTGAGTGGAGGGGGCACTTCAGTAGAATCAGCTGTGGTTGTCCCCATGCTATTTGGAGTAAAATACCAAGCCTTCAGATTCACCGATAGCAATAACCTGAGACCCTATGTATCCGCCTCTATCGGACCTTATTTCGGATTTGCTTCAAATGTTCGAGCTGGAGCGATCACTTCAACAGAGTCAATCTCAGAAACAGCTCTGGGTGCGCGTCTTGCAGTAGGTATGGACTTATCTCTCAGCAAATTATTTAAGCTTGGGTTTGGAGCTGGTTATCGTTTTGTTACCGATTTTGAAAATCGGATCGGATCGGAGACGAACTATAGTAGTCCTGAATTCTCACTCTTGTTGGGAATCGTTTTTGGAAGAGGTAAAAAATAATGAAAAATTAAATCGTCATTAATAGTTCTATTATTACCAACTATGGCATGTAATCCATTCCTTAGGACGTTATGCCTAAAGAAAATGCCTTTGAAAAGCGGGATCAAATAAGGAAGGACAACATCATTGCAGGGATAGTCTATCAATACCATTCCTAAGCAGTCTTAGGGACGATATCTTTCCTTGCGCGATAATTTGTATCAAACTTGTTCTTTCCATCAAGTTTTTGCTTTATTTCCTCGGAATCCACATTTGTTATTGACCCAACTTTTTATTTGGCCCAAAAAACTAAGATCCCTACGCACATAAAATAAGACACAAAACTCTTTTATTGTATTTTTCCTTATATCTTTGCATAAAATATATCAAAGATGAGTTTATACCGATCATTTATTCGTCCTGTTTTACTCCAGTTCGAACCGGAAACAATACACAAGTTTACCTTTAGCTGTTTCAAGCTGTTTCAAAAATCAGGCCTTATCCGATCACTGGTATCCGCACAATTCAGAGTTAAAGATCCGTCTCTGGAAAGGGAACTTTTTGGCTTAAAATTCCCTAACCCTGTTGGCTTAGCTGCAGGTCTGGACAAGAATGCAGAAGCTTTTGATTTTTTGGGTAGCATGGGATTTGGCTTTATCGAAATTGGTACGGTAACCCCTAAAGCTCAGCCAGGCAACCCAGCTCCCCGCTTATTTCGTTTTGTAAATAACAAGGCCCTCGTAAACCGAATGGGTTTTAATAACGAAGGCGTTGAGGAAGCTGTTGAACGACTACGCAAAAGGAAGACTAATATTCTTATCGGAGGAAACATCGGTAAAAATAAGATCACACCCAACGATGAAGCGACAAGCGATTACATCAAATGTTTTGAAGCTTTGTATCCCCATGTGGATTATTTTGTGGTAAACGTGAGTTCTCCAAACACACCCAATCTCAGAGAACTGCAAGACAAGGAACCCCTTAAAAAGCTTTTGAATGAATTAATGGAATTGAATCGCAATAAAGAGAAAAGCAAGGCGATTCTTTTAAAAATTGCTCCGGATGTCAACCAAACTCAACTTGATGATATCATTGAAATTGTGGAGGAAACCCAAATTGATGGCATTGTAGCGACTAACACCACCATTTCACGAGACGGCTTAATCTATCCTGAAAGTCATATCCAAAAAGTGGGTGCCGGCGGTCTAAGCGGTCAGCCACTCCGTGAGAGTTCCACTAAGCTTATTCGATACATTCATGAAAAATCGAATGGCAACATTCCCATTATTGGCGTAGGAGGTATTATGAGCAAAGAAGATGCCCTGGAGAAACTGGATGCCGGCGCATCACTCATTCAAATTTACACCGGATTTATTTACGAAGGTCCCGCATTGGTTAAGGCCATTAATAAAGAATTGCTTCGCAGATAAGCAAATTTTCGAAGAGTTAAACTAAAATTCTCTATTGTCAGTTGAGATTTGCAATATTTGATTAGTTTTGGATCCGAATTATTAGAAAATCAAACATCGAATTATGGAGTTAAAAAAAATTATTGCTGTCGTTTTATTAGTATTAGGTATCATTTTAGTCGTTTATGGATTTACTCAATTTAACAGCCTGGAATCTCAATTTACGCGAGCATTAGGGCAAAAAGATAATAATGCAGTAGGAAGTATTATTGGAGGTGCTGTTTCGGCCATATTGGGCTTATATCTGATACTTAGTAAGCGTTAAAGCATTACTAAAAAGATAATATAAAAAGGGGATGAACTTTAAAAGTTCATCCCCTTTTCTATATGCAATAGCTGGACTTATTTCTTGAACAAAGGATCAGCTCCAATGGTTCCAACCAAGCTTTCAAGGTAAGCTTCTGTTTTCACGTGTTCAAGATCAGATTTCGCTTTAGTCAAACGATCTTCCAGACTCATCGTCTCATTCCATTCAGAATTGTTTTTGTCTGCCATGAAATTAGACAAATAGTCAATCTGATTTTCGAAATATTCAACGTCAATTTCTTGCTTGCGCTTCAATCGAGCTTTATACCAATCAGAATTGATCACCACATCACGATCGAACATCTTACGCAACTCAGGATCACTAATCTCCTTACCATCGTACTGTCCGAAAGCCATAATGCTCAATAGAACCTGCAATGGAGGAATGGCAGCAGATATACTATCATCCTTAAAGTAATTGATCGCCACTTTCTCTTGTGCTTCAACAATATTCTTGATACCATCAGCAAAATCGTCCATATCCTGAATCTCAGGCTTCAACATTCTCTCGTTGAATACATTCTGAGGCTCATCGAAAATTCTATTCAGGTAACGGAAAAGGAAACCTTCAGTGATACGATATCCTAAACGGCTGGCGTGAATTTTCTCACCTTTGTATTCAAAGTCATCCATCTTCTCAAGAGAACCTTCTTCAATTAAAAGCTTCGGGTCACGACTCTCTTCGTTTAATCGACACCATAATTCAGGAATCAATAGAGAAACATCATGATCGAAACGGTTCTCAGTTCCTACGTGTCCTGCAGCTGATGAAAAGCCTTGGTATCCTGTAATGATATAAGACAACAAAGCATTATTCAAGTCAGTTGTTGGACTCAACATATTGAAAGGGCCTTTAGTCAATGCGCCTTCAGTTCCAGCACCGGTTGTCGATGGTGACTTACCTGTTAAAGAACAAATAAAGTCCATAAATAACTCAGGCAACTCTTGATAATGAATTGGGTTATAAACACTCAAAGCACGAATTCCAGCTTCCTTATCAGCAGGATTATTACGACGTCCTGGCAATACGGCATTTACAGGGTGATGAACAGGCTGATCCATAGGGATCTTTCTAGCCAATCGAACACCAACTTCTGCCAACTTATCGTCGATTGGGTTTACCAAGTCTGGACGAATCTGTAGGTAACGAGGGTTTGCTGATGGTTTTCCATTCACAATTCGTGTATGCGATGGGGTAATAAAATAATTATCCTTTTCGCTTGAAGCTCCCGCTTTAATCAACTCCTGAATTGGCTTGGTATATAAATCGAAACCAATAGCATCAGCCATTAACTCTTGACCATCTTCTGTAGTCATTGGCTCATAATTCGATGTAAAGTTACCTCTCATCGAAAGATCTGCCTCTGCTTCTTTATCGTAACCCCTATGAACAGCTTCATCAGGACGTTGGAAGAAACGACGTTCACAGTTGGTAGTAATCTTAACAGACTTGTTATCGTAAGCCTCATTCAGGTATGATAAACTGCTTGTAGGTAGAACTACTGAAGCGGTGATATCATCCTCCATTTGAATTTTAGCAGAAGCAATAAAGTCTTGACGTAATTTATGAAGGAACCATGAATTATCAGTCGCAAAACCAACACGTAAGTAACTTGCTACAATCTTACGATTATTATAAAGTAATTCGTGTCCTTTTTTACCATTCACCATATCCACAGAGAAATAGTTTCTCCAATCACGACCTGTACGGCCTTCGCGGTAGAAGCGTTTGATGAAAAGAACCAATCCTTTTACATGATCAGGTATAGATAATAAGTAATTGTTATACTCTTCAGTATAATATTTAGAAGGTGTTAACAATTTTACAACCGAACCTAATGATCGTTTTGAATCTAATAATGGTCGTGAAGGTTGAGAGCGCTCAGCGTGATCTTTCCAACGGTTTGTGTAATCATGTTCGAAAACCTGATCTGCCATATCGAAATCTTTCTCCATATCCTGTACATAGAAAGAACTATAGATAATAGCATTTAAAAGAGACTTAGAAATTTCTGACTTACCACCACCAGAAACGGTACATGGCTTATGACAGAATGTTCCTTCCGCATAGGTACTCACCAAACGCCATGATGGTGCTGATGGGTGTTTCTCCATATGCAGTTTATATCCTGATGGATGCACATAGTAATGTTCTGGTAATAAACGGATAGATTGTTCTTTTCCATCTTTCACCCAGCTTACTGTACTCTTATATAAATCAATTTTAGAATGACCATCAATATAAATAATGTTATCATGCTCTTTATCGATAGCATAACCTTCAGGTTTTACATCAACAGTATCACCTAATTGTTTCATTACCCCGTCGAAAACAAACTCTTTTTTAAGAATATTCTTCATAAAGAGAGTTCCATCGAAATTATCACCTAGATTCTTACGAGGGAATGCAATTGCTCCACCTGAATGTTCCTCTTCAGCTAAACCATATAGATTTGCAGAAAAACTAATCTGTGTTTTAATTTCTTTTTTAGAATATCCAAAGTAGTTATCAGCAATAAGTGTAATAACCACACCTTCTTCGCTTCTGCAAGTCACTTTAAATGGTTGGCCACCATTATAGAGTTCGCCTTCTTCTTTCCAACAAACACCATCGTTACGCTGACGTTCTGTAGCATCATCATAATGTGGCAAACCAATTTCTTTCTTGGTCAGTTCAAGTAACTGTGGTGCTAAAACCACACAACCTGTATGACCTGTCCAGTGTTCGATATCCAAACCTGCATCATTCGATGGGATATGAGGATCACCAGCATTTCCAAAAATTGATTCAACAAAGTCAAGATTACTAACAAAAGCACCCGGCACAAAGAAACGAACCTCCATGGCCTTTTCAGAAATAACACCCTTAACCTCAGGACATACTACAGGACGTAATAATAGAGAAACCATCATCTTAGCTTTCTCATTCTGGCTTGCTGTAAAAGGAAGTGTTTTGAATTCCTCAGAAGGGTTAAAAGCTGCTTCCAGGAACTTGATGAAAGCCGTTTTAGGCAATTCAATTTTGTCAAGCGGTGCAGGCAGATTTCCTTCTACAATATGAAATGAACCTTTAGTCGTTCTTCTATCATGTTTTGGATTATGCAGTACACCTTGTTTTATACGGTACGAACTTAAATAATCCGTAATGTATTCATTCTTATTTGGTGGTAAACTTAACTCTCTAGCAATACCTTCCTGATCCAACGTAAATGTTGAAGTTGGTATTTGAGGCACTTCCTGATTCAGTTCTTTAAAATAATCATTCAAAAAGTTCTGAATTCTCTGATCTGAAGGACAATGATGATCTGCCAGCAAACGAGATTTCACACGATAGTTCTGAATTAAACTGTTTGTTAAAGCAATAAAATTATCATCATTCGATTTTGAATCATCTTCTTTGAAGATAGGTTGTCCCATGGCTGCAAGTTGCAGGTTGATGTAACGAATCAAATCTTTTTGATTCTCCTCTCCTTTTTCCGAATGGATTTCGTGGTAAGTTGTTTTAATATTCTCCATATCTTGAGTTTTAATAGCTTTTAAAGGCTGTGTCGGTATCAAATTTACAGAAAATATCTATCCTAAAAAACGATAGTTCAGAGTCCTTTATGCTGCTTATCATTTTATTTCACAGTATTTTTTATTATAATATAAGGGGAGTTCCCGAAAACGATTTAAGCCTGAATATTTTTTTTCCAAAATTTAGTACAAATTGACTATTTATATCAAAAAAAAAAGTTTATCTACCCCATTGGGATAAATAAACTTGATTATTAAAGCCTCAAAACATGAAATTTTGATGTTTTACAATATCATTCTTCTACCATTTTCCTTTTTTTTTCAAAACCTTATTCAATCCGACAAACAAAGTATAGGCAGCAAAAGCAACGATAAGGATTCGAAGGATTAGTTTCTGATCGTAATCTCCTTCAGCCACCATGATATCGCGCGATAAGGCAGGCACCATGAATATGATTATTGCAAAAAGAACTACAACCTGAAGCCAAAGAAAGAAGGTTTTAATCCTGGGATGTTTAGCCTGCTTTTTTTGTGGTACAGCCTGCTCTTGTTTAGCCAGTTTCGAACGTTGGGATTTATGAACTTTCGGACTAGCCACAGTTTTCTTTGAAAATTTCTTTTTTAGTTGTGTTCCCAGTAAAAAAGCGAATACACTTATCCCAATCAGAATATAAATCTCTTTATTCATTGTTTAATTTATTTAAATCTTAATGACAGGATTAAAGATCCTTATCATGCATAAATTCGAACTACTTCGTCTTCTCTGTGTAAATCAGCCAGTTTTAAAACTGAGTTGAATAGGCTTTCATTTCTTTTCGTTTGGCAGGCACATTAGCACAAACCTTATCCAGTAAATTCCAAAAGGATTTGGAGTGGTTCTTTTCAATGGTGTGACAAAGTTCGTGAAGCAATACCATATCAATTAAATGCTCGGGCAAACGCATCAGATGTAGATTTAAACTGATGTTGTTTTCTCCGGAGCATGAACCCCAGCGCGAACTGGCGTTGCGGACACTCACTTTATTGAAGCTAAAATCATATCGGTTGGCCAATTCGAGCAAACGCTTAGGCAAAACATGTTTCGCTTCCTTCCTCAGGGTTTCAATAATCATTTTTTTGACAAAGTCCTGAAAACCATCCATTTTCATATCAAAATCTTCAGGATAATTGATCTGAATCAAACCCTGTTTTACACTAGCATTGACCCTGTTACCCTTGCCGGGATTCATTCTCAACTCATGGTACTTGGTTTTAAATACCGTATCAGAATCAAAAAAGATATTCTTTTCTTCCTTGGCTTGAATTTTCAGTCTGTTTTTCAGAATCCAATCCTTGTGAGACTGGGCAAAATCGATAGCCAGCTGCCAATCAAGCCGCTCAGGCACATTAACCCAAATACCTTTATTGGGGGCCATCCTGAGCGATAGTCGCTTGATTTGAGGAGCCTTTTTCAAAAGAATTTCCCCTAGTCCATCAAGTATGATTATCTTTTCAATTTTCATGTGCTCATAATTTGATTATTATTTATTCACAAAAGCTCATGAAGACTAAAGCCGTTGTCACATGGAAGTTGCTAATAAACATCTCTTTGATTATTAAAGATATTAGCATGCCCGTTTCATAAAAAAAATAGCTTTACCCCAGGGGCAAAGCTATTAGAATTATTTCGTTTGGAAAACTTATGCTTTAATCAGTTCACTTAATTTTGTGAATGAAGCATCGATATTAGTCATTAGATCGCTGAAAACAGCCTTGTAATGAGCTTTCACTAACTTAGGGTTATCCTTACCATCAGGATGGTTAGTACGAGCAACAAGGTTATTACGATTAGCAACCGTTTCCTTGATGATATCCATAACTTTATCCTCATTTCCCGGGTGCAAATAAATATAGTTGTAGCAATCAGAAATAACTTCAAAAGTCAAAAAGTCAATATCTTTTTTTAATTTTCTTCTACTCGCCATAGTTTCTTATTATTAATTGTTCTTATTCAAAATACTTTGCAAATATACTAAAAATGCCAAAATATTCATCACACGAAATTGCGATAAAAATATTGAATTTGAACGATCTCAAAATTTTTTATTAAAAAAAAACACACGACTCAAAACACCTGTATTTATAAAGATTACAGTAGATGATGAATCAATTTTAGAATAACAATTCAACTAAGGGTGTTTGTTTTTAAGAATTTTAATCCTAACCTTTGTCGCAGATAAAAAAGCAAAAACTATGATTTTTATAGCACTACATCATCATCATCATTTTTTCTTACCTCAGGTGAGCCGATGATGTTATGCACTAATCTCAAGTAATAAACCATAACTATTAACGCCAACCTGATTTCAGGTTGGCGTTTTTGTTTGTCCTCACTTCTGGAGTCAGGTTTTATAAGCAAAATCAAAATAAGCACAAGATTTAAAACACAATAACTATGATTTTTATAGCACGACATCATCATCATTTATACTTACCTCAGGTGAGCTGATAATGTTATGCAAAAATATCAAGTAATAAATTCATAACTATTAACGCCAACCTGATTTCAGGTTGGCGTTTTTTTTGTGCCCATTTCTGGAATCAGGTTTCTTAAACAAAACAAAAAATGAGTACAAGATTAAAAATTGCCATTCAAAAATCTGGAAGACTACAAGAAGATTCATTAAGAATCCTAAAAGAATGTGGCATCTCCATTGATAACGGGAAAGATCAACTAAAAGCAAGAGCTCAAAACTTTCCATTGGAAGTTCTTTATCTGAGAAATTCTGATATTCCGGAATATGTTCAGGATGGCATAGCCGATATTGCCATTGTAGGAGAAAATGTGATTGTAGAAAAGCAAAAAAGCGTTAAGATTCTTCAAAAGCTTGGTTTCTCGAAATGCAGACTTACTATGGCTATTCCTAAAGATGATGAATACAATGGGTTGGAATATTTCCAGGGGAAAAAACTGGCAACCTCCTACCCTAATTCTCTAAAGGCTTTTCTTGATGAGAACAAGTTAGATTCTGAAATCCACGTCATTTCCGGATCGGTTGAAATTGCACCAAACATAGGCCTTTCTGATGGCATTTGTGACTTAGTAAGCTCGGGTAGCACACTATTCAAAAACGGTCTAAAAGAAGTTGAAGAAATTCTTTCATCTCAAGCCTGCTTGGTAAGTAATGTTGATATATCAGTAGAGAAACAAGTCCTGCTCGATGATTTACTATTTAGGATGAGAGCTGTATTAGCTGCCAAGAATAACAAATACGTTTTACTTAATGCACCAACTGATAAGATTGAAGCTATCAGCAAGATTCTACCTGGTATGAAAAGCCCTACGGTGATGCCTTTGATGAAAGAAGGCTGGAGTTCTATTCACACAGTAATCAATGAAAACGATTTTTGGACAGTAATAGACCAACTTAAGGCAAATGGTGCGGAAGGTATCCTGACTATTCCTATCGGAAAAATGATTCTTTAATCTCTTAAACACAAAACAATGCAAATAATTAGATATCCTGAAAAGGACAAATGGAATAGTATCCTTACCCGCCCTGAAATTGAAATGGACGAGATGGATGAGGTTGTGAACCAAATTTTCAAAGAAATTAAAGCAGATGGAGATGCAGCTTTAAGAAAATACACCTGGTTCTATGATAGAATCAAGATTGATGAACTAAAAGTTAGTCAAAAAGAGATTGATGCTTCAGAACAAAGTATATCAGAAGATTTGAAACGCGCCATTCAAGTTGCAGCACAAAACATCGAGAAATTCCACAAAGCTCAAATGCCTGAATCAAGTGTTATTGAAACCTTTGAAGGTGTGACTTGCTGGAGAAAGTTCACTCCAATTGATCAGGTTGGTTTATATATTCCTGGAGGTAGTGCCCCTTTATTCTCGACAGTATTGATGTTGGGAATACCTGCTCGAATAGCGAATTGCGAAGAGGTTATTTTATGTACCCCTCCAAACAAGGATGGTGAAATAAACCCTGCCATTCTCTATGCCTGCAAGTTGGTTGGCATTAAACAAGTTTACCGTTTGGGTGGCATTCAGGCAATTGGAGCCATGGCTTTAGGTACTGCATCTGTCCCTAATGTTTATAAGATTTTTGGCCCGGGCAATCAGTTTGTTACTGCTGCCAAACAAAGCGCGAGCAAACTTGGTGTTGCTATTGATATGCCTGCAGGTCCATCGGAAGTTTTAATTATGGCTGATGAGAGTGCTGTTCCCGAATTTGTAGCAGCTGACCTCCTATCACAGGCTGAACACGGACCAGACAGTCAAGTTGTTTTACTTAGCTGGTGTGAAAAATTACTCGACGAAGTTCAAATCGAATTATCGAAGCAACTTAAAAATCTATCAAGAGAAGCCATTGCGACAAAAGCACTCAACAACTCCAAGATGGTATTGGTTGAATCAGCAAAAGAGGCTCTTGATATCAGTAATCAGTATGGACCTGAACACTTAATTGTTTCAGTCAAAAATGAAGATGAGGTTCTTAATGGCATTCAAAATGCAGGTTCGGTATTTATTGGCAACTACACACCTGAGAGTGCAGGTGATTATGCCTCGGGCACCAATCACACATTGCCAACCAATGGCTATGCCAAATCCTATTCAGGCGTTGGACTAGGTTCTTTCATGAAGAGTATTACTTTCCAGAAGATTACTCAAGAAGGCCTAAGAAATCTAGGTCCCAGCATTGAAATTATGGCTGAAGCTGAACAATTGGAAGCTCACAAAAATGCCGTTAGCATTCGTTTAGATAGAACTTGTTAAGAACACGATCAAAAATAAAAATAAGATGAATTCAAATTTCAAAATGGAAAATCTGATTCGAACAAACCTGAAAACGCTTAATCCCTACTCTTCAGCCAGGGATGAGTTTTCAGGAACAAACTCTGTTTTTCTGGACGCAAACGAAAATCCCTTTGATAATGGTATCAACCGTTATCCCGATCCCCAGCAGTGGCGCTTAAAAGAACGTTTATCTGAGATTAAGGGTATTGCAAAAGAAAATTTGATTCTGGGGAATGGTAGCGACGAGATTATTGATCTAATTATGAGAGCTTTTTGTGAACCGTCACAAGACAAAGTCATTATTTGTAATCCAACTTATGGTATGTATCAGGTGGCTGCCCAAATTAATGATCTGAAACTATGCGAACTGGAACTGGATGCTGATTTCCAACCTGATTTGAAAGCCATTCTGGAGAATAATGACAGCAAACTGCTTTTCCTTTGTTCACCCAATAACCCAACAGGTAATCTCATTGAAAAGGATATTCTTACAAAATTATTGAATCAATTTAAAGGATTGATCGTACTGGATGAAGCCTATATCGATTTTGCAGCTGATGTGAGTATGGTGAAGGAACTGGATAATTATCCCAATTTGGTAATTCTTCAAACCCTGTCAAAAGCTTGGGGTATGGCAGGCATTCGTTTAGGTATAGGCTTGGCCTCGATTGAAATTATTGAGATCTTAAATAAGATTAAACCACCCTATAATGTCAACACGCTAACTCAGGAGAAAGCCCTTGAGCTATTAAGCGATGAAAAGAGAAGTCAAGAAGAAATAAAGCTCTTGCTTGAAGAGAGAGATTGGATGCTAAGAGAACTAAAAAGCCTTTTTTTCGTAGAAAAAGTATTCCCTTCTCAGGCTAATTTCATTCTGATTCGTGTAAAAGATGCCAATACCCTTTACAATTTTCTGATTGAAAAAGGCATCGTTATCAGGAACAGAACTAATATGTCACAACTTGAAAACTGCCTGAGAATAAGTATTGGAACCACCAAGGAAAACCAAACTTTATTCAAAGCACTCAAGGGATTTGAGGCAAATTAAAATACTAACTATTCAACCAAAATAAATCTACTCATGCAAAACAATAAACAAAAAAAGAAGGTCCTTTTTATAGATCGGGATGGCACGCTTATCATTGAGCCACCTGTAGATTATCAGGTTGATAGTCTTGAAAAGCTGGAATTTTACCCTGGCGTTTTCCAGGGTTTAGGCAAAATTGCCTCACAATTGGATTTCGAACTGGTGATGGTCACCAACCAGGATGGTCTGGGAACCGATTCGTTTCCCGAAAGTGATTTTTGGCCTGTCCAAAACAAGATGACGACTGCCCTGGCTAATGAGGGCATCGATTTTGCCGAGGTCTTTATCGACAAAAGTTTGCCTGAAGATAATGCCCCAAGCAGAAAACCCGGCACTGCCCTACTAAGCCAATATTTTTCAGAGGACTACGATCTGGAGAACTCTTTTGTCATTGGTGACCGATGGACAGATGTTGAACTGGCTAAAAACCTTAATGCTAAAGCCATCTTAATACCAGCAGATGATCAGCAAGAAGATAAACCAAACAACTTAAATAATTGGCTTGCCTTAAGAACCACATCCTGGGCACAGATTTTTGAATTCTTACGTTTGAGCCAGCGCACAGCCCTTGTGCAGCGCAATACCCTTGAGACCCAAATCAGAATCGAACTCGATTTGGATGGCAATAGCCAGGGGAAAATCAATACCGGATTGGGATTCTTCGATCACATGCTGGAGCAGATACTCAAACACTCGGGCATCAACCTATCCGTATTAACTGTAGCCGATTTAAATGTAGATGAGCACCACTGCATCGAAGACACAGGCATTGCTCTGGGTGAGGCATTCAAACAAGCATTGGGAGATAAACTGGGCCTTGAGCGATATGGCTTTTGTTTGCCCATGGATGATTGCCTGGCGCAAGTAGCTCTTGACTTTGGAGGCAGAAACGAATTGGTTTGGGAAGCAGATTTCCAGAGAGAAATGATTGGTGACATGCCAAGTGAGATGTTCTCACACTTTTTCAAGTCTTTTTCAAATGGTGCACAATGCAACCTGAATATAAAGGCAGAAGGGAAAAATGAACACCACAAAATTGAAGGCATCTTTAAAGCCTTTGCCCGTGCCATTCGCATGGCCATTAAACGCGATGTGAATAATTTGCAATTGCCCTCAACCAAGGGTCTCTTATAAGTACAGAAGCTATGAATAAACAAAATATTGTAATCATTGATTACGAGGCTGGTAATGTTCAGTCGGTGAAATATGCCCTTGAACGACTTGGTGTTTCTGCAGAAGTTTCGAATTGTAAAGAGACAATACGCCATGCAGACAAGGTGATATTCCCTGGTGTTGGTGAAGCGGCCTGGGCTATGAGTGCTTTGAAAAAAAATGGATTGGATAAAGTCATTCCTCAGCTAAAGCAACCGGTATTGGGTATTTGCTTAGGCATGCAGCTTATGTGTGAAAAAACTGAAGAAGGAAATGCCAAAGGGCTTGGAATATTTCCTGTTGAAACACTGAAGTTCCCTGCTGAAGATAAGGTTCCTCATATGGGATGGAATCAAATCAAGCAATTGAAAGGTAAACTATTCGATGGAATTGAAGTGGAGAGCTTTGTATACTTTGTTCACTCCTTCTATGTTCCAGTCAATAAATACTCAGCAGCTGAATCGCATTATATCAGAAGTTTCTCTGCCAGTCTTCAGAAAGATAATTTTTATGCCTGCCAGTTTCACCCTGAAAAATCAGGAGATATCGGACAGCAAATCTTAAGCAACTTTATAAAGCTATAATCATGCAAAATATAGAAATCATTCCCGCTATTGACATCATCGGAGCACAATGCGTTCGATTAAGCAAGGGAGATTACGATACCAAGATCATATACGATACTAATCCTTTAAATGTTGCCAGGGCTTTTGAGAAAGTCGGTATCAAGCAGTTGCACTTAGTCGATTTGGAAGGTGCCCGATCGAAACATATTTGCAATGCTCCTGTTTTGAAAGAGATCAGCAAGAATACCTATTTAAAGCTTGATTTTGGTGGAGGTTTAAAATCTAAGCCTGATATCGACTTAGCATTTGAATCTGGTGCAGCTCAAATCACCCTAGGTAGCCTGGCAGTAAATGATCCTGAACTCTTTGACATTTGTCTGGAAGAATATGGTCCGGAACGAATCATTCTGGGGGCTGATGTCAAGAATGGATTAATCGCCACATCAGGATGGGAAAAAGAATCAGGCTATGAACTCTTCAACTTTCTTGAAAGCTATTTAAAAAAAGGGATTCGAAGGGTAATCTGTACCGATATTTCCAAAGATGGGATGTTACAAGGTCCAGCTATTGAACTCTATCAATCAATTCTAAAGCAATTCCCAGAAATACAGCTTATTGCCAGTGGTGGTGTATCCTGTATTGAAGATGTTAGGGCTTTAAACGAAACAGATTGCACAGGCGTAATCATTGGGAAAGCAATCTATGAAAATCGAATTAAAGTTGAGGATTTAGTTAAGGAATTTATACTCTAAGTTATGCTAGCAAAACGAATCATTCCCTGTTTGGATATAAAAGATGGCCGAACAGTAAAAGGAATCAACTTTGTCGATTTAAAGGATGCAGGTGATCCCGTGGAACTTGCAGCGATATATGCAGAACAAGGTGCAGACGAGCTCGTCTTTTTGGATATAACAGCAACACACGAAAAAAGAAAAACCTTACACGACATGGTTGCTAAAGTTGCAAAAGTTCTCAACATTCCTTTCACCGTTGGTGGTGGTATAAGCAGTAGTGATGATGTGGCACAGATCCTAAAGGCAGGTGCCGATAAAATTGCCATCAATTCATCAGCTGTAGGGAATCCCGAACTCATCACGGAACTGGCTAATCGATTTGGTTCCCAGTGCGTGGTTTTAGCCGTAGATGCTCGCGAGTCTGAAGATGGATGGGAAGTCTACTTAAATGGTGGTCGCATTCCAACTGGCATTAAACTATTCGATTGGCTGAAGGAAGCGGAAAGACGTGGTGCAGGAGAAATCCTCTTCACATCGATGAATCATGATGGGACAAAAAATGGTTTTGCAAACGAGGCTCTGGCTGAGATTTCACAAATGATTAATATCCCTCTCATCGCTTCAGGTGGTGCTGGAAAAATGAAAGATTTTGCAGACACCTTTATTAATGGGAAAGCAGATGCAGCTTTAGCGGCTAGTGTCTTCCACTATAAGGAAATTGAAATTCCTGAATTGAAGAACTATTTAAATTCGGAAGGTATTCCGGTCAGATTATAAATTTAATAAAACTAAATGCTCTAAAACTTATTTTGTTAATACTTATCCCCCTTCAGGGAATTGATAAGAATTTTTGCAGTTACCGCCCATTTAATGGGCGGTTATTCAAATCTCGCCCTTTCAGGGCTTATCAAATTAGGGATAAAGTAGGGCCTAAATATCAAAAAATTGAATCATGAATTATACAGAATTAATCAATCAAATAGATTTCAATAAAGGTGAAGGTTTGGTACCTGCCATTATACAAGATGTCCAAACTCAAAAGGTGTTGATGTTGGGCTATATGAATAAGGAGTCGCTTGATAAAACACTTGAGGAAAAGCGCGTCTGCTTTTACAGTCGTAGCAAAAAACGTTTATGGACTAAAGGAGAAAGTAGTGGTAATTACCTCAACTTTATCAGCATGAGTCTGGATTGTGATCAGGATAGCTTACTCATTAAAGTCAATCCTGTCGGACCAGTTTGTCACACGGGTTCTGATACCTGTTGGGACGAACAGAACTCTAAAACGAACATCGACTTTTTATTGCAACTTCAGGAGGTTATTGAAGAAAGAAAGAAAAACCTCTCAGTAAAATCGTATACAGCAAGCTTGTTTCAAAAAGGCATGAATACAATTGCTCAAAAAGTTGGTGAAGAAGCTGTTGAATTGGTAATTGAAGCCAAAGACGAGAATAAGGATTTGTTTATGGGAGAAGCGGCTGACTTAATGTTCCACTATTTGGTGCTATTGTCAGCTAAAGGCTATAAACTGGAAGAGGTGGTTGACTTACTGACTCAGAGACACAGATAAAGAAAACCTGACAGGTTTAACTACGAGATGTAGATCAAACCTGTCAGGTTTCAAATTAGAAATGCGAACCTCTTGTTGAACTCTTTCAGAGTTCTCTTTCAATATAAATAGGGGTTTCAATAAATATTAAAGTCATACATTGAGCGTCATTCTGAAACAAGTTTAGAATGACGAATACTTACATTTTAAATCCCTTCAGGATTAATCTCTAAATTAAATTCAGAATACTATTTCATTACTTTTTAACCTCTACAGTTTGAGGAATTAATTTAGGATCGTAGTTCAATTTTCCTTCAGTTTGCGCAACGATTGTAGCGACGGTGGTATCTCCTGTTACATTCACCACAGTTCGCAACATGTCCAGTGGTCGATCGATACCTAGTATCAGTGCTAAACCTTCAACCGGAATACCCACCGAGGAAAGCACAATAATCAGCATGACGATACTTCCGCCCGGAATTCCCGGGGTTCCTATAGAAGCTAAAGTTGCTGTCATTACAATCAGTAATTGATCGTAAATATCCAAAGGCACACCAAATACCTGTGCAATAAATACAGCTGCAATGGCCTGATAACAACTAGTACCATCCATATTGATGGTCACACCCACCGGTAAAACAAAACTAGCAACTTCGTTGGCAACGCCTAAATGATTCTCAGCTCTATCGAGCGTTACGGGAAGTGTAGCAGCTGAGGAAGATGTTGAGAAAGCCAGAAGTTGTGCAGGGCTGATCTTTCTATAAAAGTCGCGATAGGAAATTGGTGTAAACAATCGCAGAAAAAGAGGATAAATAACAAAGATCATCACCAATAAACCTAAAATCACGGTTATGGCATATAAACCTAAAGCGGCAAATAAGTCCACATCCCCTGAGAAGTCGACAATTAATCCGGCTATCAGTGCAAAAACGCCATAGGGTGCAAAAGCCATAATCAGATCGATGACTTTTAAGATAATGGCATCGATACCATTAAAGAAGTCACGAACCACAGCTATTTGCTTTTCTTCGAGCAGCACCATGGCAATACCAAAGAGGATTGCAAAAAAGATGATCTGCAGCATTTTGGTATTATCGCTGGCTGCCTTAAAAAAGTTAGAAGGCACCATATCAACCAAGAATTGCAAAGGCGTTTCTTCCTTAACCTTTGCCGCCTGATCCTTTTTTAAATCGACAGTCGTATGGTATTTTTCCTGGAGCTCAAGCTTCTTCTCCTCAGGAAACGTATTGCCAGGTTGAATGGTATTCACCAAAATCAAACCGAAGCTAACAGCGATAACTGTGGACAGCACATAGAGTGAAATGGTCTTGAAGCCGATACGGGAGAGTTTCGAAATATTAGAAAGACTGGAGATACCTTTCACCAAAGACACAAAAATCAAAGGAACAGCAATCAGTTTCAACAGGTTTAAGAAAATGGCACCCCAGGGTTTTATCCAATTAAAGGTGAATTCATCCCAACCCAACTTAACGGCTAAAAGACCTGCTACAGCCCCTAAAGCCATCCCTATCAGTATTTTCACATATAGTGGCATCTTCTTTTTTGTCATATCCTGCTTTTTTAATGAAGCCTAAATATACAATAATTAGTGATGTGGTGATTCGGTGATGAGTTAATTTGTTGATGTAAGGATGTGAGGATGAGTTGATGTGAGGATGTCAAGCAAATTTTCACTCTAGCCGTCAAAGAAGAATCCGACTTGCTCGGACTGTTGGCAGACTCTTTAGTTTTTACCACAAGTCACAGACTTGCGGCAACGGGGGTTAATTTGTTAATGCAAGAATCTGTTGTTAAAACAAATGCCCCCACCACGAATTCACGAATTAAAATATAAGATTAAAAAAAGCTAAGATCTTTGCGTTTAATTTTCTAATCACATTGAAAATCAAATTTGAGATAATCTGAGGAATTTATTCGCTAGCACATTAACATGTTAGTGGTTTTAAATAAAGAAAAAAACAGCCACGAATTCACGAACTAAACTCTGAAAATGTATTGAAAAATAAAATCTGTGGTTTTCAGATTGGTGGGTAAAACAAAACCCGAAAGTCAGAAGACTTCCGGGTTATATTTTCACAGAACGAAATCAATTCGTTTCTGATAATTTCCTTAGAGGATTAGCAAGAACATCCGCCACCGCAACCATCAGGGCTACATCCGTTGGCTTCAGCTTTTAAAGCTTGCATTTCTTCTTCAGTTGCATCACGAACTTCGATAACTTCACCTTTGAAGAACAAATCATCACCGGCAAGTGGGTGATTGAAGTCCATTTTGATAGTAGCATCACCAACTTCAAGAACGATACCGTTCATACGACGTCCTGAGCTATCTTGCATAGGTACAACATTACCTTCTTTGATCATTTCTGAATCAAACTCACCGTTTACTTCGAAAATGTTCTTAGGTAACTCGATAACTGCCTCTTCAGATGCCAAACCATAAGCTTCTTCGGTAGCCAATTTAAAATCGAAAGCTGATCCCACAGATAGACCCATAAGGTTAGCTTCAAATTTCTCTAACATTTGTCCTGCACCGCAATGGAATGTTAATGGAGTCTCAGCAACTGCTTTCTCGATGATCTCACCTTCAAGCTCAGTTCTTAACTCATATATAACTGATACAACCTTATCTTTAGCAATAGTCATAACTTAAAAAATTTTAATAATTGATAATTTCTGCACAAAGAAAAGGTTTTTATTTGGCATGACAAATAAAAAAAAGAGTTTTTGGTCTATAATTAAGATTGTTTAATGATTTTGGCAATTCTGTACAGGATTATAACTCCACATTAAAAACACAGGAGCTAAAAGCACCTATTAATTGTGAAGAACCAGTTCCCAATTCCAAATTTAGGTGATTTCAAATTCTAAGCGGCATTTACATTAAAACTTACGAAGTTTATTTTCGATATGCTCCATTCTCCATATACGATAAAGGAATTCATCCTTGGGAATTTGCTTTTCGCCTTCTCTTATTAATGTTTTGACTTCCAATAACTGATTAGGTGTGAGTTTAGTGTTTTCCATGATTAAATCTCTCTTGATACTATACTTTTTGTATTCCAAATCCAGAGTCAAGTCACTTAAACTATCGAAGTCGGTCACTGTAATTCTCTCATAGTTTAGCTGGTCACCATTCAAATTTCGAACAAAGCCATTGGTATTTATAATTTCTGAATCATCCGCTAAAGCATTAGCGATTTGTGAACGGAATCCCGCTTTCTGAAAGCGATGTTTAAAATTGAATGAGCAATAATTAATCCCGATTTCAAGATGAGAGTCATTGGCATACTTCAGCAATTCCAAAGCCATTATTTCCGATTCCAAAACAAGTGGTCGCTCATCGGCCACATAGGTATAGTCTCTTTTTAATAGTTTAGGGACATTATATTTCGTTAGTCTGAGCTGATGCAAATTCAAGTTACAAACACCCGCCTTTATCATTTCGGGCAAGAGTAACTTCATTCTTTCCAATTCCTCTGGAATTGCAGGAATTTCAATTGTCACATTATCAATAATTCCCTTTGCCATTCTCACTTTATCGAGACTAAAATCTGTTGCCCCTATATCGAACCTTATTTCGTTTAACCCCAGCGAAGCCACTTTCTTCAACTTCACTTTATCAACCAATATACCATTGGTATAAAGCCAAACATACAAACCGGGCGCGCATTTCTTCCTCAGCTTTTTAAGAAACTCAACAAGTCTATCGTAAACTAAGAAAGGCTCACCCCCACTAAACCCAACGCCTTTAAATTTAAAATGGTTGACATATTCTGCATAAGCAGAAGCCGACTGGAAACTTAAACCCTGAGAAGTAGGCAAACCGTCATGAGTTTGCGATGTGGGACAATAAAAACAATTCGCATTACATTTGCCTGTTATAAACAAACAGCTCCAGAAGCCTGCCCCACATAACTTACAGCCTTTCGAAATTTGTTTATAAAAGGGTTTTGTATCCTTAAACAGCAGACTCTCTTTTGTAAGTTCTAATAAGTCAGATCTTCGACTAACCAACTGCTCATCCCTATAGGCATTAAACCACTTAATTTGAGGGAATTCTATAAAATCGAGTCTATTCCGATTAACAAGGTCATTATTATAAATATCTGAGGCTTCCATAGGTCTAGCAATTTAAGTGAAGTTAATATAAAAACACACATCTCAACAGAGTAAAATTTAATTCATTGCATCAAAACGCAGGTTTAAATTATTGAACTTAAATAGCCCGTATTTTATATTCGATATAGATAAACAATATTTACAAGCGTTGTTGGTAAAAAACAAAAATGAAAATCTAATCTTTGCAGGATTATTACTGTAGCAAAATCAGTTGTTACAAAACAACAGAATTTTTCACGCAGCTTGCTTAAAGCGTCGAGACATAAAAGTCAGACTACTCTATAATATTAATGATGGAAGAGAATCAGCAAAAGACTAAAAAGATATCTACTAAATATCAACCTAAAGGACTTACAATACTTTACGAAGACCAGGATATTTTGGTTGTAAATAAGATGAGTGGGCTTTTGACCATGGCCAGTGCCAGAGAAAGAGAGAAAACGGCTTATTTCCTTTTAAGCAACTATGTGAAGAAAGGTAGTCAAAAATCCAAGAATCGAATTTTTATTGTGCACCGCTTAGACAAGGATACTTCGGGAGTATTAGTCTTTGCCAAGACTGAAAAAGCAAAGTTTTTCCTTCAGGATGAATGGCAGAGTTTCAGCAAGAAATATGTTGCAGTATTAGAAGGTAAAATGCGTGAAAAAGAAGGTATCATTACTTCCTATTTGGCCGAGAATAGTATTCATCGCGTATTCTCCGTTAGGAATGCAGATAAAGGCAAGTTTGCCAAAACAGGCTATAAGGTCATTAAGGAATCTGAACGATTTAGTTTAGTGAACATCCATTTGTATACGGGTAGAAAAAACCAAATTCGTGTGCATTTTTATGAACAAGGCTGCCCTGTGGCTGGGGATAAGATTTATGGTGAAAAAAGTGTAGGAATTAAACGTTTGGCTCTTCATGCTGCGACATTAACTATCAGACATCCTCATACAAAAAAAGAGATGACCTTTGAGACCAATACGCCCAGCTACTTTAAACAGCTGATTAAATAGTTAATTCCCCCATATCTGATACAAAAACAAATCCCAAATGCTAGGGCATCTGGGATTAATATTTCTTCCTGCCACGTTATGACTATAAGCAAGCTGCAAATGTCATGGTATGACTATAAGTCAACGGCACTCATGCTGGAATCCTTCGGATTCAATTTTCGACTACAAATAGTTAGGTGTACTGCACCTCTATTAGCTTGCTGAGCTAATAGAATCTCCTAGTTATGAAGAACCAGTTCCCAATTTCCCATTTGTGTGATTACAAAATCAAACTTAGCCTCATATTGTGTCCTTTGCAGTTTGCCCAATGTTTGATAACGAACTGTGCATTTAAAGGGAACCTCAAAATTTTCATAACAAAACGCATTGCCTTTTTCAACTTCTATTCCACTATCTCCATTAATAATAAGACTTGAGATTGACGTGTTTGTAACCCCATTCTGTTTAAACTTGATACTTATGAGACATCCTTCTCCTATTCGTTTAAAACTGTATCGATCGATACTTGATTTATAGACAACTGCCGGTGCAATTGTAATTGGTCTTATCTTATCATTTTTCCAATCACCTGTATAAATGGTATCCAGTTTATTAACTTTTGTATGGAATTCGCCCTTTCCACTTCGCAAACCTTTATGCCATTCACCTGTATGGGTATCCCCATTTTTCCAGTAATAAGTTCCTTTACCATCGGGATAACCCTTTTTAAAATGCCCTATATAGGTATCAATCCCAACAGCTTTGCCTTCACCATGAGCCAGTCCCTTTTTAATGTCTCCGGTATAGGACCCTGCTAAATTTTTCACCAGGACTTTTCCTGACTCCTGAGCAAGGGATTGTTTGCCATAAAATGCAAAAATCAAAATTGAACACAATACAAATACTTTTTTCATAGCTTTAATTTTTAGTTTTTTAGCCTCCCTGATAATTCTTGAATGACATATGCCATTGTGATGCTCCCCTTATATGAAGCGTTTTTTTTGGGCAAAAGGGTTTAATTTGAATTCTATCTCATGATTATCTGTTAGAAGCAATTAATATAAGTATTTATTCTTATGTACAATCACCATGCCAAATCACTAAACTTAATTTAGACACAATCTACTCTAAAACAAGCCCATGGCAAACTCACACCGAAATAATACATCACATTTCAACAAAGAGCCCAATACAAAATTCATGATTAAAAACACCATTCCTGTTATGTTTTCCTGAGCTATCAATCACCATTCTAATCGACTAAAAACAACTGCTTACCGAAATAAGGATTTATTATAAGCACAGTTTGATCATAAAGATTATTTTTGATATTGAATAAATGAATATTCAAATGGTTTTTAAGCGAAAAGTAGCTTCAATTTGAATGTTCTTTCAAAATATCCATCTGATACAACACTATGTTTTTTATCCTTGTATCTGCATCGCCCTCTTTTTAGAATTTTTCCTCCTTATTTTCAAGGAGGAGTACAGGAGTAAGCGAGGGTGAGGTGGTTTTAGATAAAATAATTTCCCGCAGAATGCGCAGATTATCGCTGTGATAAAAAAAACAGTCGACTCCTACGGAGCCGTGGGTATTATACTGCATGCGGGTGCTACAAACAGGTGAATCCTACGGATCCAATTTTCGCTTTAAACCATTATATCCCGCTGAATGTAGGTATGAGCGCAGAAAAGGCAGACTACTAATAGATGATTCCTTTGGAAGGAAAAAAGGAACGGTCAACACCTCCCCTGTCGGTGCGCGATTGTATCGCGTTCCTTTATGTTATATATCAAATACCACACGATATAATCTTGCAGCAGCGGGGATGCTACAAACAGGTGAATCCTACGGATTCAATCATGCCCAGCCACTTCTCCCTCGAAAAAAACTTTTGAAAAAAATACCAAATCGACTTCTAAAGTCAAGTGGAATCTGATTTCCTGCAAAAACACCAATTCATACCCGTGAATTGGGAATTTATACAAAAGCCAATCAACCGGACTGCACGATTTGTGAGATTCTCCCAAATCAAGATATCGACTTGCGCTATTCCGTTCCATCAGCCTGCCATTCATTCGTAAAATAATATAACAAAGTCCAGAAGATCTGAATCTCAATTCAGTATCCATTTTAATAAGAGATCCATGAGTAAAGAAAAAGACATAATCAGACTCCTTTCGGCTCGAATGCCACGCAGCAGGGAACAAATGAATAATCTGTTTGAATCGGATTCGGAAATTATCCTGTTCAACTCGTTTAAACTCCTTTTTACGGTAGACGATTTCACTGAAGAAGATTTCTTCCCGGATAAGGATCCCTACCTGCTTGGCTGGAATCTTGCGACAGCAACTATCAGCGACATTCTGGCAACGGGTGGTTTGCCCAGATACTACGCCCACAGCCTGTCATTAAATAAAAAGATTTGGAACGATAATTATTTAAAAGATTTGAGTCTGGGCATTTCAGATGTGCTTAAAGCTTGCAACACATTCTTTATTGGCGGTGATTTAGGATTTTCAGATAAGTGGCACTACACGGGTATTGTAATCGGTGAAAGCGACAATCCAATAAGCAGAAAAGGAGCTAAGCCGGGAGACATTATCATGATGACCGGACAGGTTGGAGCAGGTAATCGTGAAGCTAGCTTAAATCTATTTTCTGAAAATCCGAAAATAAAAGACATTGCTATGATGAATCATACAAAACTAAATTTACGATACAATGAATCAAAACTTATGAGTCAGTTTGCCAGTTCATGTACTGATACCAGTGATGGTCTGGCAAATGGATTGGTAAGTCTGGCAGAAATTAACCATGTCGGTTTTGCTCTTCAAAATATTCCCTATCAGGATGAAGGCTTAGCGGTATGCATGGCACTATCTGTACCTAAAGAACTTCTGTGCCTGGGCGAATGCGGAGAATATGAGCTTTTGTTTACCATTGACAAAAACAAGCTCTCTGAATTCTATAAAGACGCAGAAGTTCAAAACCTGAGCTTTACGCCTATTGGATATATCAGTGAAAACCGAAACAGAACTTTAATCTCTTCGAATTATCGAATTGATTTGAATGCATTTCATATTCGGGCTCGTGATTATGAAGATGTCCATCTTTATGTAAGAGCTTTAACCAACTATATATTGAGTCATGAAAAATCTTAGGCAAGTAAAATCAACACATAACATCCAGGGTGGTGAAAATGTAAACCTTGCTGATGTTATCATGAATGGCAGAAAAGTTTCATTCGAAAAACGATTAAGCTATTTCGAACAGTTTTTGGGTAGATTATCCGGCAATCAGCAACCCCTCTATTTTAGATCTATCCTTTCAGCTGCTGACAGGGAAGTTCAGATTTTGACTCATGATGGCAGACCTAAAAAGATGCTCATGTTTGGATCAAACAATTATCTAGGCCTGGCCAATCATCCCTATGTTCGCGAAAAAGTTAAAGAAGCCATCGACAAATATGGTGTTGGAATTGGAGGTCCTCCCATTTTAAATGGTTACTCCAAACTCATGTTCGAACTGGAAGAACGTTTATCGCATTTGAAAGACAATGAATCGACCCTCATTTTTTCAAGTGGATACAATGCAAATGTTGGGATGGTGACAGGTTTATGCACCCCTAATGATATCATCATTTCTGATGAATACAGTCATGCTTCGTTTTGCGATGGCGTAAAGATGCTTCGAGGCAATCATTATACCTTTCGCCACAATCAGATTCAGGAATTAGAGCAGCTCCTAAAAATACATCATACCCAGGTAAAGGGTAATATTTTTGTAGGCGTTGAAGGCATCTATTCTATGGAAGGAGATCTTGCTCCCTTAGATAAAATCGTGCCGCTATGCAGGGCATACAAGGCAATCTTATTACTCGATGATGCCCATGCCACCGGTGTCATCGGATCGAAAGGAGGAGGCGCACATGATCATTTTAATTTAAGTCCTGACACAGATATCATTCTGGGTACATTCAGTAAAACCTTTGCTGTAAACGGGGGCTTTATCTCAGCTTCAGAACCCGTCATTCGATATCTGAGATTTATGGCTCGCTCTTATATGTTTTCGGCTTCCTTACCTCCAGTAACACTTGCTGCGGTTCTGGCCGGCCTGGATGTTCTTGAAAAGGAACCTCAATTACGTCAACAACTGCAAGACAATGTGCAATATGTCGTCGGAAAACTCCGGAAATTTGGGCTTGTATCAGAACCTGATGCCGCAATAGTCTCTCTTAAAATCCCTAAAGGAAAAGACATACGGAAACTGGCACATGAGTTTCACGATGCCGGAATTTTCCTAAATGCGATTGAATATCCTGCTGTTCCGAAGGACAGGGAAAGATTCAGAATCAGCATCATGGCCAATCACACAAAAAATGATTTGAATCAGCTTGTAAGAACAGTTGAGGAAATTTGGCACAAAGCCTCTAAAATCGATGATTATGAAAACTGCAATATTTGTTAATTATTCAGCCAATAATCAGAGTGCAAAACGCAAATGGTTGAAAATTCGGGAAAAAGTCATGTCTCATTTTATCGAGAAACCCATTATTGTTTCCTATGAAGCCCCATTCAATTTAAAAAAATCATTAAACAGATTAATCACTAAAGAGGGGGTTGAGTTTTTTGTCTCTGCAGGTGGTGATGGCAGTTTAAATTATTTACTGAATGCCTTAATTTCAATTTCAGGTCATCATTCGAAAGCATACTGTATAGGCAGTATTGGTTTGGGATCGAGTAATGATTTTTTAAAACCCTACAAGACTCTAATCGATGGTATTCCCATAAAACTTGATTATAAAAAAAGAACGCTCACTGATGTTGCCAAAGTCACGTTTAAAGATGATCAGAAAAGAATGCGATCCAGATTTTTCATCGTTAATGCAAGCCTTGGGCTTACTGCTGAAGCCAATATGCTATTTAACCAGGGTGATCCTATTATCAGGCTCATGAAATCAAGATTCTTAAAAGCAAGCATCTTTTATTCAGCGCTGAAAGCACTAATAAGGCACAAGAATCAATCTGTTCGTTTAATTAATAGAAATACTGCTGAATCTTTAATCATATCAAATATCAGTTTAACTAAAAAACCTTATATCTCCGGGGAATTCCATTTTGCTGAAAGCACTGCACACAACAGCGGTAAGTTAGGATTCCATTGCTTTGGTAACCTTAGCAAACTGGAATTAATCAAAAGCATGAAGAAGCTTCAGAGTGGAACATTTCCTAATAACTCAAAACAACACACATCCTTTGTTTCTAATATCAGAATTGAATCAGACAAGCTTCTCCCCCTTGAAACCGATGGAGAAATTCAGTTAGGATACGCTTTCAAATTCACGGTTATACACAAGGGACTCTCACTTGCAGCTTAAAAGATCTTCTTATAATTCGTCATAAACCCAAAAGCTATGAAATCGAAACCCACATATTATCCAATCAACTCGATAGGTTTTATTAAGTCGTTAATCATTCATATGCGCCCCTATCTTCTTTTTGTATCAGGCGTCGTAGGACTTACCGGAATGGCTATGGCCCCAGTTAAAGAGGTTAACTTACTTTATTTCCTTCTTGCCTTTACTCCCTTATTCTTTGGATATGGCTTTGGTCAGGCCCTTACGGATTGTTTTCAAACCGATACCGATTCTATTTCGGCACCTTATCGTCCGCTGTCCCAAAAAATCGTATCACCCTTTAACCTTGGTCTGGTAAGTGCACTTGGCTTAATTCTGATTGCCCTGATTCTTACCATTATGAACCCCTACAATATTATATGGACGGCTCTCTCAATAGTTGGATTAAGCACCTATACTTATTTCAAGAGACAGTTTTGGTTTGCTGGTCCTCCATACAATTCTCTAATAGTCATGCTTGTCCCGATTATGGGTTATTATGCACTGACTAAAGGCGGTTTGGCATTACTTTCGGACTCAAATCTTTGGCTAATTTGCGGCCTAAGCTTCTTCTCTTACGCCAATTTCGTCTTAATAGGCTATTTAAAAGATATCAGTGCAGATCGTAAAACCGGATACAAGACATTTCCTGTTGTATTTGGATGGATTCCTACCATTTGGATTGGTAACATCAACTTACTCTTCGCTACTACTTTTTGTTTCATTTTAGTTGGATGGAACGATCCCATATCATTCTCTATTTTCCTAATTGCAACGATTATAGGCATAACTGGCCAGGTAAAAGGTCACTTCACTCAAGAAAAAATCGAATCGAATTCAAGCTTTTCTATCACTTGTACGGTTCGTTCACTACTGCTTTGGCATCTTGCAGTGATCCTTCACTTACGACCCGAGTGGTTGGTTTTCGGAATTGTATTTTATGCTCTCTTCGAATTGACTCTGTTGCTAAGACCTCAAAAAAACCAAATATAAATCACATGCTAACTTTAAGAAAGGAACATATCGAAAACAAACGGATTATCATTACCGGAGGAGCCTCAGGTATTGGTAAAGCAACAGCTTTAGGCTTAGCTAAAAAAGGAGCCAAATTGATTCTCGCTTCTCGCAATATTGATAAGCTTAATCAATTTCAACGAGAGCTAAAACAAGCCTTTCCTAATACGCCTTATGCGCTTACAATCAAATGCGATGTTACAAGCGAAACAGATATAAAAAACCTCATTAAAACCTCTATTATTGAACTAGGAGGAATCGATATACTTATTAATAACGCTGGAATTGGTGTATACGGAGAAACAATACGAACAAAATCAAACAATTGTCACCTTATAATGGATGTCAATTATTTTGGTCCTGCTAATTGCATATTTGAAGTCCTACCTCACATGATAAAAATGCAAAATGGCATCATTGTAAATATTTGCTCAGTAGCAGCTTTATATGGCATACCCTACATGGGTGCATATTGCTCAAGTAAAGCGGCCTTAGCTTCTTTAGGGCAAACTCTCCGGTCTGAATTGGTTGAGAAAGGGATCCACATAATTAATATTTACCCGGGATATACTCAAACAGAATTCTTTACTCATGAAATATTAACCGGGGGTGCTCGCAAAGCCCATGGACCATATACAGCACCAGAACTTGTTGCCAACAAAATCATAAAGGCTATTGAATACAAGACACCTGAACTAATCATCCCTATCTATGGCAAAACATTGTCAGTTTTAAAGGGTGTTATGCCCTCTCTTGTCAGAACAAGCATGCATATCATATCTAAGAAACTAAAAACTGAAATATAATGAAAAAGCCAAAATTACAAATCATTGTCCTTTTCCAGAATTTAGGTGAAGAACATACGTATTATGCAAAATCTCCTGTTCCACCTTTGTCCGGAGCACTAGTTGCAGCACTGACACCTTCGATAGTTGAAATCGAATTGTTACATGAAATGATTCGTCCTATTGATTACAATACAGATGCAAATTTCATAGCACTTAGCTTTATGGATTATTGCGCTCCTCATGCAATCAAAGTCGCAAACAAATTTAGAAAGCTTGGAAAAATTGTAGTTGCCGGGGGAAAATATGCATCAACCTTCCCTAATGAACTCATTCCACACATGGATTCGGTGATTATTGGTGAAGCAGAAAACATTTGGCCACAGGCAGTAGAAGATATGGTAAATGGAAAGCTAAAAAAAATCTATAAAGCTCAGTTTACTCAATCTCTGAAAAATATTCCTCCTCCACGTTACGATTTAATTGAACCTGAATTTTTAGTTCCAGTTATTACGGAAGCAACAAGAGGTTGTCCTCACAGATGTAGTTTCTGTCAATTAACAATTAATCCAACACCATATAGATGCAGACCTATTAAAGATGTGATTCGTGATTTATCAGCAACAAATGGCCTCCCATTTCATAAACGAAAAACAGCCATGTTATTAGATAACAACCTTGGAGGTGATATGGATTATGCCAAAGCTCTTTTGAGAGAAATTGCTAAGTTGAAACTTTGGACTCTTGGCGTACAGTTTAGTTTCGATTGTCTGTATGACGATACTTTTGTTGATCTTTTAGTAAAAGCCAATTGCGGAATGGCATTTATTGGTTTGGAATCTTTAAATGAGCCAAGTCTTGCTTCAGTGCATAAGAACCACAATAAGGTTCAGGAATACAAGGAGCTATTTGAAAAGTTAAAAGGCAATGGAATACTTACTTTCACAGGATTAATGCTGGCACTTGACGAAGACACAGTTTCTTACTATGAAAGTCTGACTAAAAAACTTGATGAAATAGATCCAAGTTCGATTCTACTTTCAATTTCGATTCCAATCCCTGGAACACCTTTCCATCAAAAAGTTGAATCAGAAGGACGAATCACCGACAAGGATCTTTCCCATTATGAAGGAGACCATCTTGTCTTTAAACCCAAAGGTGTGACACCCAAACAAGTATTTACAGCCTTCTATAATATCAACAAACACTTTTATTCTCTGAAAAGTATCATGAAGCGTTGGTTGAGATTTTTCTGTTCAGCATCATTTAAAGGAAACTTCTTAAATCGACTTTTCCGCTTCAGTCTTCGATCTGTAATACTCCTTAAATTATCATTGTTTCAACGTCATCATGCTAAAAAGAAAGTCTATGTTTAACAAACACGACATGCACAAAGTATTAAACAATCAGACAAAGAAAAGAGTCTGTCATTTATAGATCGTTCAGTGTTTGGATCCTTTCGATAGTTGTTTCTTCATCCGAATCATATTTTTCAGGAATATTCTTTTAATGATGGGATCCTGAATCCAACGGGGAACCATTGGTGGCGTGGCACAAACGACAGAAAATTCAATCTTAGTCGTCTGTTCATCAATTTTAGTGATTAACCAATTGCCTCGAAAATTTGTGATCCTCTCCATGCGTGATTTTCCCTCCTTCAAAGTATCAATGCTTTTAAGCTGAACGACACATTTTTCAGGACCAGTTTGTTTGAATTCATAATCCGAAATCATCTCTTTGTTCTCAAAGGGCCAGGGCAGTCCGTAAATCGTATACACAGTCCATTTATTACTGCTTTCTGTTTTCAGGCAATTAACTTTCTTCACCCCTTTCATCCAAAGCTTCATATTTTCAGGTGCTGATAAGAAATTCGCAACTGTATCGAAATCACAAGTCACCACAAGTTCACCTTTTCTTTCCCGTACCTCCAAAGCATTGGCAATTACCAAACGTTCGTAGAGATTAACGCCTCTATGGCACTTCACATGAATCCATTCACTTTTTTCATTTGGATTCGCACCTCTTCCTTTTCCATCATCTGCAAGATCAGCTAATGGCAGGAAGAAGATTCTTAGTAATATGATCATGTATACCAACATAGCAAAGCAGTTTATATTTAACACTCATTCCCCCATCCGATTATGTACTGGCGGATAGTGGTCCTTATCCTTCTTATTAAGTTAAAACTCTTTCTTCACATTTTATGTAAAGAAAGTGATTTATCATGATCCTTTTTATATGCATTCAAAAGGATTTGATGCACTATATAAGGCGAAATTCGGTTTATGATCGCATTTATCCTGCCGAGCAAGGTGAAAGCAGATTTAGATTGCCTGCGCTCAACCATCCGCATCAGTTGGTGAGTCACCTTTTCTACCGGCTTCGGTTTTATTCTGATTCTTTCAGGCTCTGAAATAAGCAGTCCATCTTTGTTTAAAAATGTTTTGTCGGGATTATTTTCGGTAGAACAAACATAGGCCAATCCAATGTGTACACCCGTTTCGTGCATTTCTATTCTTAGTGACTCTACCAGAGCAGTAAGAGCCATTTTGGAGCTACAATAGGCCGAATAGCTACCCATACCATGAATCCCGGATTGACTACCTACAAACAAAACACTCCCTTTTGTTTGTGTGATATAAGGTAAGGCAGCCCGTGTCATGTATACCGAGCCCAGAAAATTCACCTCCATGATTTTCCTGAAAATATCGGGTTTTATATCCTCAAACCTGGCGATGGCAGTTAGCCCCGCATTATTAATCAGGACATCAAGTTTTCCATAATATTTAATAGCATGCTCAACGATTTTGACAGAATCCTCATATTTAGAAATATCGCCCGGGCAAAGAGAAACATCTAAACCTTGCGCCTTCATACTTGCATAGGTTTTATTCAGACGTTCTATATTCCTGGCATTTAGCACCACTTTGCCCCCTCTTTTACCAATTTCAATTGCTAAACTACGTCCAATACCGCTACTGGAGCCCGTGATTATTATGACTTTATCTTTCCACATGCTTAAACCTTTTAGCTTAAAAATTCATTTTATTCCTTCATCTTCTTTCAACCAATCCAGAGTTTTTTTGAGCCCTTTATCCAGTGACGTGATTTGATAGCCGAGTTCTTTAATTGCTTTTTCACTTGAGACGTCCCAATTATGAAGGTAGCGTTTCACCCATGGGGGCGTGATGAGTGGTGGTATGCCAAATGCCTTTGCCCTTAAGCTTAACAGATAAGCAATACCCAGCATCAAAAGGAGAGGTAGTTTGATCATCCGTCTGTTTTGTCCGGTAGCGCTAGACAGCTGTTCAAAGAATCTGTTAAAGGAGATATTGTGACCTCCCAGAATATACCTTTCGCCCGATTTTCCTTTTTCCAAGGCTAGTACGTGCCCCTCCACAACATCATCCACATAAACGTAATTTCCAATACTTTCTCCATTTCCGGGAATCCATCTGAATTTCCCCTTGGAATACAGTTTGATCATCTTTGTTATCCCATTGCTCTCACTTAAAATTCCTGGTCCATAAACACGTGTTGGATTAACAACAACGATTTCGAGACCCTTGCGAATATATTCCGAGATCTTTTCTTCTGCTTGAGCTTTAGCTATTTCATATTCGTTGAAATAGCTGATTTTTCTTTGTGTACTCTCAGTTACTATTCCATTCACAGAGGGCCCCAATACCCCCGCAGTTGAAGTGAATACGATTTTTTTAACACCTTCCTTCTGGGCTGCATCCAATACGTTTACCGTTCCCTGAACGTTGATTCTGTTGAAAGTTGCGGAGTCTTTTGCCCAGACTCTCGCATAAGCTGCCATGTGGAACACTGCTTCGCATGATCTGACAGCACATTCAACAGATTTGTAATCTGTGATATCGCCTTTAAACAAGCGTACATTTCGATGCTCAATAATTTTGGCTTTCTCTTTGGAACGGTATAATGCGTGGACATTGTGCCCATCTTCAGCTAACTTCTGTGTTAGCGTTGTCCCAATAAACCCCGTTGCTCCTGTGATTAGAATATTCATTTTTTCAACAAATCAGGTTAAAACTTCATTTCCAATTCTATATTCTTATTATGGTACAATGCTACCCATTCATTGGCAAGAGCCATGATGACATGTGCCAGGAAAGCAAACCATATGGATCCTGTTTTAATAGTCAGAACACAGAGTACTAAACCCAAAGGAATGGCTCCAATTGTTTCAAATTTTCCTTTGGGGATATGTGCAATTGCATAGATCAACACATTGATTACAATTGCAGGGATGATACCAAATGCCCTTTGACAGGCAAAAAGCAGGAAACCTCTGAATAGGAATTCATAACAAAGCAGATATCCTATCCAGGTCAAAGCACTCAGAACTACGATGTTTAAATTCCATTTTTTTGAGCGGATTTGAGGATAGGCTGCCAGGTTGGAAGCTGACTTGCCTCTGAAAAGAATCAAGGGTATAATAAGCAGGGCAAATAGTAATCCCCATGACAAGATTTCTGTCGGTTCTGTAAGCGAAGTACCGTAATCCCGAAAAGTGCTTGGTAATAGTGTTAGTATCAAAATAACCGGTACAAAACCAAAGAAGAACATCCCTGTAATTCGTTGTAGGTAAACTCTCAGTCTGTCAGCTCTTTCATTAGGAAATTTTCCCAGCAAACGACTGAATGGTTTTGAAGAAGCAGAAAACGAGGCATTAAAAAACAAGCCTACCAAAACATACAGCAGTACGATAATAATTTCGATCTCGTGGACAGGTGTCTGTAACATCATTTTCAATTTATATATGATATTATTGTATTTTAATTAAATCAATTCAATTGTGTTACAATCTCACGTTTTACATTACGGGAAATCAAAGGAATTTTAATCCATGTAGGGGTGATCTTCATCAATAGCCAATTTATCTTATTCATGTATCCAGGAATGATCATAGGCTTGTCTTTAAATAATTTACAAATTGCAACATCTGCAACGTCCTCAGGAGATTGCACCCCTAATCTGGCCCAATGACCTTGTGACTCAATTCGTTTGGACACCTCCGGATTTGTTTTCATAGGACCGGGATGTAATACGCTTACAGAAACAGGAGTATTCTTTAGTTCTTCACTCAAACAGCGTGAAAAGAAGTAGACAAACGACTTGGACGCCGGATAAACCGTTTTAAATGCTATGGGACAAAACGAAGCCATGCTGGCTACATTGAGGATGTATGATTTGTTGTGTCTTTTTAAATTGGGCAACAACAGGTAGGTAAGCAATGAAAGGGCTCTGATGTTGATTGAAATCATTGTATCCAGATAGTCAAATCCGGCTAACTCAAAATGCTTTGATCCTCCCACACCAGCGTTGTTTATGAGGATATGAACATCAGTTTGTTTTACCCAATCAGCAATCCTGTGAACTGCAAAGGCGTCCTTCAAGTTGATCTCAAGGTAATCGGCCTCCACTCTGTATTTGTTTTTTATATAGGCACACAATTCGGGCAATTCTTCTCCTTTAAGTGCAACCAGAAGGACATTAACACCTCTCAAAGCCAACTCCAGAGCAAGTGCTTTTCCCAGACCTTTACTGGCACCTGTCACCAGTGCATATTTGTTCCTGTTACCGTTCATGATTATCCTGTTTTTACGATTTTAACAAAGCCGTTTCTTCTGTAGATTAATTTTTTCACCAGACCGTATGAAATGAAAGCGGTAGGGATTCCGGTAGTAATACCACCCACGATAAGTGCAATAAAAACATCGGATCCGGAGAGAATAAGATTGAAAACAAAGGACAAATCCAGAGAATCAGGGAAAGCTAAATCGGAATTATCCCCAACAATTTTTGCCCCCAGGTAGTAGTTGAAACTAAAGATGAAAACACCCGTTAACAGATTTGTGTTGAAAGCTGCAATACCTGCTGCGATCCTGTTCCATTTGAAAAGACATGCCAGACCAACTGAAATAACCAGGTGCAGTCCGACAAAAGGTGTCATGCTAACAAATGAACCAAGGGCGAAGCCCCGGGCAATATTCTCCGGGCTATCTTTAATGCTAAAGATCTTCTGATGCATCGCTCTAGCTTTCAGCAAGAGATTCTTTAAGTTCTTTTTCGAGTGGGCTTCCATCATTTTGATTTTTGGGCGATATGGCAATCCTTCAATTGTTGACTGCCCGTTTTATACTCATAAAAATTCGCCTGTTTTCTTAACCTATTTTACGATGGTTTTATGCTTATAGCGTATGGAATAATGCAAGCACTCCTGAGGAATTTGTATAATTCCACAAGTAACTACCCTTAATAATAAGGCTATAGTAAATAATCCCAATTGCTTGGGATTTTGAAGGTTTATTGTAAATATTGAAATCATGGAAGTGCCTTAAGACATGATTTTGCAGTTTCTACAATTCTTTTCATATTAATATTTTTAAACCTAACAACAATACTCCTCTTTACTAACACTACGATGTCTATAATATATCGTATTAACAGATGAATAATATGGTATATTCCAAATCACTATTTTACGAAATTGTGAAATTGAAACTTTTTCGTCCTGAGTTTAATTTTGCTTCAATTGTCATGGTAACAATACATGTATTGGCCTTCGGGCGAAAGCCAATTGCGGAATAGCATAACTGCAGTACCTTGAAAGAGAGCTTAAACAACTCTCTCCCTAAATTTCTTTACTGAGTGTAACAGCTTATTAAAAAAACGATTCCTTTCCTTTTCTCCAACCTGGCTGATCAGGTTCGAACTTGAAATGATACCCTGTAAATACGTCTCCACTTTTTTACAGAAATCAGGTTTAGTCGTATACAGGAGATTTAGAGAATTAAAGGTTTTGTAGACAACAGAAACACCATCTAATTTCACAAAAACAGTATTATCTCCCAATACCAATTCATTTTCATACAGCTGGAACGAATTTTCTAACCCCTCAGCAGGTTGCCCATGGATAAATTTGCAACCATACTCCGCTTGTTTTTGGAGATGGAGAATCCATTGTTCCAGCTTATCAAGGATATTCAGAAAATCGTCCTTTTTTTCAAATAAGCCTGACACCCAATAATACTCGATCTGGCTAAGCGTAATATTAAACGTATCCTGATTCCAAATCTCAATTGTGGGGATTTTTGTTGAAACAGACAAAATCTGTCTTCCCACCTTTTGTATGTCTGGATTCATGTCGTCGAGTCGAAACAAGCTATCTTTGAAATTTGGAAACTTGTAAAGCGTTTTTTCCCAAAAAAAAGCTTTAAATGCTGAGATCTCAGGAAATTGAAAATAATGGAAAATTGGAGGATCTTTTGCCGAGTAAATAATCTGTTTCTCCTCTGCGGCTTGAAATCTTTTGACACTACCTAAGATGAATCTCAACCAATCTGTCACTTCAAAATTTTCCGGTTCTACAAAATGACAATCAAAAACCACCTTGTTCGTTGGGGAAGCACAAAAAGAATCTACCGAAATTTTAAAATGAGCACACAATTTATAAAGCTCCTCAAAAGACAATACTTTATCCCCTCGAATTCTACGATAAGCACTATCGTAACTTATTTCGAGCACCCCGGCTATTTCGTGAACAAAGGATAAGTTTGGAGGAAGATTACCTTTAATTTGCTGAAAAATCGCCTTTTGTATATTTATTAATTCATCCACTTATATAAATTTATTAAAAGCAAGCTTGATAATCAACGAAACAGCTAGTTATTATCAAAATATTATATAGAAGGTTTTTTTACGGGTCCCGATACTCGATTTCATAAATAAAGGAGCGCCATTGCGGTAAAACAAGCCTTTTTTTTTCTCCCGCAGATAATCGCAGAAAGGCGTCATTAATCTTAACTGGATTAGATATTTATTAAGTCTAGCGATTAATCGCTTTTGTTCGACACCTACGGAGCCGTAAGTATTATTCTGTATGCGTTTGCTACTAACAGATGAATCCTACGGATTCGAATATCGCTTTAAACGGTCATGCTTTGACTATAGGCTAGCTGTAAATGTCAGGGTATGACTAAAATAATTTCCCGCAGAATACGCAGATAAGCGCAGAAAAAAAGGGGCTTTAATCATGATCGAACCACATATTTATAAACCTGGCGTTCAATGGCTTTCAGTCGACACCTACGGCGCCGGAGGTATTATACTGTATGCGGAGCTACAAACAGGTGAATCCTACGGATAAAGGTCTCACACTAGAAAGGTCTCATCTTGTTTGTAATATACGCTATATGGCATAGGCGAATCAAAAATTTATGTTTTCATAAGCAACAGCAAACTACCTATTTTAGATTTGTTATAGTTAAATGTAATCCAAAAAAGAGTTACCTTCCCTCTGTAGAAATATTGAAACATAAATCAACTAGGGTGCCAACGGTACATAGTGCCATCCCTTCGCCAGCATATAGACTTGTAAATACGAATGAATATTTAAAATAAAACTACAGACAATTAGCAATTGAAATACAAAACAATAACCCATTCTTTACGCTATGGAACGAAAAAACCAAATAATAAAGAAATTGATATTGGTAATAGTTGGAACAATTATTCTTTTCTTAATCATTGTGATTACTAATCTAATCATTTTTGAAAAAAATGCTTCAGTCGTTTCAAAAGGAGAAATCATTGAGAATTATAGCCAAGCTCAAAATGCACTCTTGGTCATTGATATACAGGAAGCAACAACAGGCGAAGTAGCCAGCAACTCATTCTATAAAGCAAACTCTGATAAATTGATAGAAAACATCAACCGCATCAGTAAGAACTTTATTCAACAAAACCGATCTGTAGTCTATATTCGTGGCGAAATCACCGATCCTTTAATCAATCTACTGAATAATTCGTACGCAAAAGGGAGTTTAGGTGCTCAATTCGATAGACGTTTAAAAATCGACTCTGAATTTGAGGTCGTTAAAAATAGAAATGATGCTTTCTCAAATACCAATCTCGATCAAATACTCTGTAACAATAAAGTGAATGAACTCTATATTGTAGGTTTAGATGCCGCTTATTGCGTTAATAAAACGATTGAAGCAGCACAAAACAGGAACTACAAGATCAATTTGATACACGAAGCCGTACTGTCGGAATCTGTGGTAAAAAAAGACAGTATGATGATGGATTTTAAAAATAGGGATGTCGATATTATTTCTATTGACAGTTTAATCAGAAAACAATAGTACAATCTTAGCACTTCAATATAATTAGAACGACTAGCCTAAGACAGATAAAACTGGGGTATCGTTAATAAGGATATACTAAGCTTGTATATAATTATAAAAACTCATGAATAAAGCAATTCTGTGGTCATTGATATTAGTCACAATAGTATCCTGTTCCGAAAGACGCAAGGATAGTGTGATCATCATAGAAACAAGTCAAAGCATGTCGTCCGACAAAGTGAAACTTGGGAAAGATTCTGAGTTTTATTCACCTGAAATAAAAGTTAAACGCATCGTATACACTATTCCTCAATCCCATTCTGATTATTACCAATTAAGCTTGGGAGATTTTTCGACACCAATCTTTCTTGCACCAGGTGATCGTATTTATCTATCTTCTGACTTCAAAAATTCTGAATATAAATCCTATTCAGGAAAAGGAGCATTATTAAACAACTACATTTTAAGGGATAATTATTTTACTGGTGAGATCAACAAGAATACAGATTTCGATTCCATATATTCTTTACCCCCATTAGAGTTTATCAATAGCATAGACTCAATATATGAACTTAGAAATGAACGGTTGGAAAAATTTATCTCTTCAGAGAAAATCACAGATGAACTTTTTATATCGACCGAGAATAAAAGAATCTTTTATGAATCTTCAATTGAGAAAAACCATTATTACAGAGACCATACATTTTTAACAGGTCAAAAACCGAAGCTTAATGAGGTTTTTAACAGCTACCTGAAGCAAGTTGACTTTGATGATTCCGACATCTTACACCTGGAGGCTTATCGCAGTTTCCTGTATACCTATTTCGAAAGCATAGGCTTGCAACAAAAAGATATCATTAATGAAAATAAGCTTTTTACTGAACTCGCATTTGAGAATGCATTGAATCGTATAAATAACCCAATAACCAAAACTTATACTTTGTATCGCATAATGGATGTACACTTAAGCGAAACGCCAATAAATGAGCTTGGCAAGCTAATCGATGATTTCAATAATAATTGCCTTAACAAGAAATACAAAGAGAAAATAAATAACTATTACTCCCGACTTGAAAAACTTAAATTTGGAATGCCAGCCCCCAACTTTTCCTTTCCTGATAAAAGTGGGAAAAAAGTATTCTTGTCTGACTTTAAAGGCAAGTTAGTTTATATTGATATCTGGAATTCAAATTGCAGTCCTTGTTTTAAGGAATTTCCTGCACTTGAAGAACTAATTGAAAACCATAATGACCAGGACATTGTCTTCATAGGAATTTCATATGATTCCAACGAAACAGTTTGGAAAAAGACAATGAAAAAAAAGAAGCTAAAAGGCGTACAACTTTTTGCAAGCGGCTGGAATTCCCAATTCGGGAAAGACTATTTGGTGTATTCGAATCCAAGGTTCATTTTGATTGACAATAATGGAAACTTTATTAATGCCAAGGCTCCAAGACCTTCAGAGCATATTGATGAAATTATCAAACAGCACATAAAATAACAACTATCAAAAGTGTTTATATTGTTACTTTAACACGATTAAATGAGTTGCAGCTATTCATTCCAAAAGCAATTATATCAATGGAGGACAAGTCAAATATCGATAATAAACTCATTGTTAGAATGTATATTGCGAGTATAATAAACACAGGAAGTTGTGAAAATATTTCAGATTTTATATCTCCTGATTATGTTGAAGTTTTTAATAATCAAAGGTATCCTTTGGGAGTTGAAGGTGCAAAAAAACATATTATTGGGGTCAGAGAAACATATCCTGATTTAGAGCTAACAGTTGACCAACAAATTGCGGAGGAAGATTGGGTTGCGACTTGTTATACAATGAAAGGAACCCATCTTGGCGAATGGATGGGAATTAAACCGACTGGAAAGAAAATTGAAGTTACAGGAGTTAATATTGACAAACTTATTGATGGCAAAATTGTTGAACATGGAGGAGCAGCCAATTTATTCAACTCACTCCTGGAAATTGGGGCAATAAAAATAATTGGCGAAAAAAAATGATAAAAAACCGGGCATCAAAGCTGAACATCGCTCTATCCTACCAAACCTTCATACTAGGATCACCCTATCAACAACTAAAACTTATGACAGAAAAAAAGATAGCGATATTATCAGATGTCCATGGAAATTCCTGGGCATTGAAAGAAGTTTTATTAGATATTAAGACTAAAGGGATTAATACAATCATTAATCTTGGCGATAGCCTATACGGACCATTAGACCCACATGGTACTTTTAATTTACTGATTGAAAATGATGTGTTGAGTATACGTGGTAATGGTGACCGGATTATTCTTGAGAACTTAGATTCAACATCTAAATACAAAACGATGGAGTACGTAAAATCTCAAATTGACAATACTACTATTGATTGGTTGAAAAGTCTCCCTTTTGAATTAATTCATAGTCATATCTATTGTTGCCATGCGAGTCCGGAGAGTGATTCCACTTATTTATTGGAGAGTCTTAAATCTGATTATATTACTGTAAAAGATTATCAGGAGATCGATCAGATACTAAAAGATATAAAACAAAAGGTCGTTGTGTGTGGGCATAGTCATGTTTCAAAGATCGTTAAGACAGATAATAGGACAATTCTTAACACAGGGAGTGTTGGTTTACCAGCCTATGATGATGAATTACCAATTCCACATAAAATGGAAAATTTCAATTCATATGCAAGATATTCTATACTGACATTATCAGAAGATTCTGTTGATATTGAGCAAGTCGCTATTTCTTATAATTATGAAGCAGCAGCAAGAATGGCAGAAGAAAATAATAGAAATGACTGGGCCAAATGGATCAGAACAGGTAGAGCCTAATAAAAATTCAGTGAATATTGAATTATCCAGCGACCACATGAAAAAAGCAGAAAAGAAAGGAATGAGAACACTTGGATTAATTGGGGGAACCTCCTGGCACTCAACAATAGAATATTACCGGAATATCAACCAGTTAGTAAACGATCATTTCGGAAACAACACCAATCCGCCTTTATTGGTCTACACCCTCAACCAGTCAGCAATACATCGTTATCAAACAGCCTCCCAATGGGACATAGTGGCTCAGCTGCTTACCGATGCAGCAATAAGCCTTCAGCGAGCTGGTGCAGAAGCTGTCATGTTTTGTGCGAATACGCCACATAAAGTCTATGACGAAGTGAGACAGAAATTGGATATCCCAATCATTCACATTGCTGAAGCTACTGCCAAAGTCATCCAGGATAAAGGAATTTCAAAAGTCTGTTTTATAGGTACAAAATTCAGCATGGAAGAAGATTTCCTTACAAGGATTATTGCCGATAAGGAAATCGAGGTATTGGTACCCGTAGACAAAGATGTTATAGAAGAATTACATCGTATTATTCATGAAGAGCTCACGTTTGGAAAGATCATAAGCAAATCAAAACAATATGTACTGAATACTTTACAATCAATGATTGAACTTGGAGCTGAAGGCGTTGTACTGGGTTGCACTGAGTTTCCCTTAATGATTAGTCAGGAAGATCTATCTGTTCCGGTTTTCAATACCACAGAGATCCATTCAAAGGCTGCAAGGGATTATATTTTGATGTTGGATCATTGAATATCGGACACTCATTATCTATAGCGTGACCTGGGTTCTTTCAACTTAAAGAAGGAATTATTTATATAAAGACAATTAAAACCATTCCTATTGAAATATGGAACAAAAAGAAATTAAGCTAACCGATATATTGGCATTAGAAAGGACAAATTTGGCTAACGAACGCACCTTTCTTGCCTACTTTAGAAGCTCTATTGTGTTTTTAAGTTCAGGCTTTGTAATTCTAAAAATTGAAGGTTTACAGAACTTAAAAATCCTAGGCTACATATTAGTCATAACAGCGGTTTTTCTTCTTTTAATTGGGATTGTGCGTTTTTACTATGTCAAAAAACGGATTGGTAAATATTACACGAATTGAATTCAACAAAATTGAAACGAGTAAACTGACAGAGGAAGTAATCAATTAGCCACAATCACCACCCGGATTTATAAAGGTGATTTATGATTCATCACGACAAAATCTACGATTTTTGCTGCCAGATTTGCGGTAAGCTTATCCCTGTCAAGAGATGGATTTAATTCCGCAATATCAAATGCGATGACCTTATTGGTTTCAAACAGAAAACTCAGCAGTTTAAATACGAAATAGGGCGTGAAACCCAATGGTGAAGGTGCGCTTACTCCAGGTGCATAAGCTGATGAGAACCCATCTATATCTATGGTAATATACAAGTAATCATTTCTGGCAATCATTGGAGCCAGATTGGATTTTAAACTATCTAGTTCCATATTAGATGATTCACAGTCGTAATTGATCGCATAGTTGATATTATCTTTCTTAGCGATTTCGAACAATTCTTTTGTATTCGACTGTTGCTGAATGCCAATGGCATAATAGTCTATGTCTTCATTATTGACCTTGAATTCTGTTAGAATTTGATTGAAAGGCGTACCTGAATTACTCTTGTTCTCTACAGGTCTGATATCGAAATGTGCATCAAAATTTATGATCCCAACCTTCCGTTTAGGTGTATTCTTAATGGCATCCCAAATACCCATAAAATGGCCATAAGCCATATCGTGGCCACCTCCAATTGCTATGGGAAATATGTTTTGTTGAATCAGATGAGAAATTGCATTGGAAAACATGATTTGGCAGGCTTCCATATCATCATCAATACAAACAATATCGCCGAAATCAACAACACGTTTAGATTCAAAGTGTATGGGTAGTTTTGCCAATCTATCCCGAAGTGCTTTTGGTCCTTCGTGAGCACCAATTCTTCCGCGGTTTCTGCGTACGCCTTCGTCACAAACATAACCCAACAAAGCAATATCTATATCTGACACATCATTCGTCTGATCGTTCAAATCGTCAACATCTGCCAACTCGATCTGTTGATGCCAGTATTGGTTTCCCATGTCAGGATTTGACTTTCTCCCCTCCCAACAACTCTTTTCTGCAGGTTTGTATTCTGCATTTATTGAGCTTGTTTTTACATTTTTCACAAATCAATCTATTTTATATGAAAATGGTTCAGGACCTGCCTGAACCATTTCTTTTATCTTACTAAAAGGTAGTTTTTATTAAAAAAGCTCTTTTAGCAAATCATCTTCAACAAGATTTGGAAGTGTCACCTTTAAGTCTGGTCGACGCTCCATTTCACGTTTGATAGCAAACATGGCTTCATCATTACGAGCCCATGAGCGACGAGCAATACCATTGTTTACATCGTAAAACAACATGCTCTTAAGACGTGCGTCAGCTTCTGGTGTGCCATCAAGCAACATACCGAAACCACCGTTCATTACTTCACCCCAACCTACACCACCGCCATTGTGGATAGAAACCCAGGTCGCACCTCTGAAACTATCTCCAATCACGTTGTGAATAGACATATCTGCAGTAAATTTACTACCATCGTAAATGTTTGATGTTTCTCTGAATGGTGAGTCAGTTCCACTCACATCGTGATGATCACGACCTAATACAACTGGACCAATCTTACCAGCTGCAATGGCATTATTGAATGCCTCTGCAATTTTAGAACGTCCTTCAGCATCAGCATATAGAATACGAGCCTGAGAACCAACAACCATCTTGTTTTCTTTCGCTTCTTTAATCCAAGTGATGTTATCCTGCATTTGCAATTGAATCTCTTCCGGAGAATTCTCCTTGATCTCCTGTAGAACTTGCATTGCAATCTCATCAGTCATGTCTAAATCTTCTGGTCTACCCGAAGCACAAACCCAACGGAATGGTCCGAAACCGTAATCGAAACACATAGGACCTAAGATGTCCTGAACGTATGATTTATATCTGAAGTCGATGCCATTTTCTGCCATGATATCAGCACCTGCACGAGAAGCTTCCAATAGGAAAGCATTTCCATAATCGAAGAAATAAGTGCCTTTAGCTGTATGATTGTTAACCGATGCTGCATGACGACGAAGTGATTCCTGTACTTTTCCTTTAAATACTTCTGGCTCTTCACGAATTAAACGATTCGACTCATCGTAAGAAATATCTACCGGGTAGTAACCACCTGTCCATGGAATATGCAATGAAGTTTGGTCAGAACCAATGTGGATAAAGATCTCTTCCTTATCGAAACGCTCCCAAACATCAACCACATTACCAATAAAAGCAATAGATACCACTTCCTTAGTTTCCTGAGCTTGCTTCACACGTGTTACCAACTCGTCCATTGAGTCAATTAGGATATCTACCCATCCTTGCTCGTGACGTTTAGTTGCAGCCTTAGGGTTCACCTCTGCCGCAATTGTGATACAACCCGCAATATTACCTGCCTTTGGCTGTGCACCACTCATACCACCTAAACCAGCAGTTAAGAAAATCTTTCCAGCAGGGGTCTCTCCTTTTTTCAAGATCTTGCGGAAAGCATTCATTACGGTAATCGTTGTTCCGTGCACAATACCTTGTGGGCCGATGTACATGAAAGAACCTGCAGTCATCTGACCATACTGAGACACACCTAGTGCATTAAATTTCTCCCAATGATCAGGCTTTGAGTAGTTAGGAATAACCAAACCATTCGTTACAATCACACGTGGAGCACCTTTTGATGATGGGAATAAACCCATTGGGTGACCTGAATACATATGAAGTGTTTGCTCGTCAGTCATGGTAGCCAAATACTCCATCGTCAACAAGTATTGCGCCCAGTTTTGGAATACAGCACCATTTCCACCGTAAGTAATCAACTCTTCAGGGTGCTGAGCAACAGCTGGATCCAAGTTATTTTGCATCATCATCATGATACCTGCAGCCTGCTGAGATTTTGCAGGATATTCCTGAATCGGTCTTGCGTATATCTTGTAGTCAGGCTTAAAACGGTACATATAAATACGACCAAAGTCTAATAATTCCTGAGCAAATTCAGCAGCTAGTTCCTTATGCCAAGGCTTTGGGAAATAACGTAAAGCATTGCGAATCGCTAATTGCTTCTCCTCTACTGATAAAATATCTTTTCTTTTTGGAGCTCTGTTGGCATCCTTTGGATATGCTTTTTTTACAGGTAATTCAGCTGGAATCCCTTGTAATATTCGTTCTTGAAATGTCATAGTTTTCACCTTAATTATTTCACAATAAATGCTCTGTTTTTTACAAAGTTAACCATAGTATTGATATCATCTTTCAACACACGATCATCTTCCAGTTTGTCAACCTGACTTCTAATGATTTTAAAGTTTTCTTCAATAATTGACGAAAATCCATTTGGTCTTCTAAACTCTAAAGCCTGAGCCGCATACATCAATTCAATACCAAATATTTTCTCAATATTACCTAATATCTGATTGAATTTACGACCGGAGATACTTCCCATAGAAACGTGGTCTTCCTGTCCTAATGAAGTTGGCACACTATCAGCTGAAGGAGGGAAACAAAGAGATTTGTTTTCTGTAACTAATGCTGCAGTTGTGTATTGAGGGATCATGAAACCAGAGTTAAGTCCACCACCAGTGGTTAACAAACGAGGCAATCCATATTTTCCTTCCAATAATAAATAACATCTACGGTCGGCAATATTTCCTAATTCGGAAGCTGCCAAAGCACAGTAATCAAGTGCCATGGCTAATGGTTGACCGTGAAAGTTACCACCAGAAATAGCTTCTGTATCACTTAATACAATTGGATTATCAGTAACCGAATTCATTTCAATTTCAGCCAATTCATTTAAATGATACCATGCATTTCTAGAAGCACCATGCACCTGGGGGATACAACGCAATGAATAGGGATCCTGAACACGCTCACAATCTAAATGATTTTCGACATTTTCAGAATCTTTCAATAACATGCGCATGCGTTCTGCAACTTTAATATTCCCTTTAAACGGACGGATAGCGTGCAAAGCTGCTTTATATGGTGATGCACTTCCCTGAAAGCCTTCCAAACTCATAGCACCCGAAACATCAGCTAAGTCAAGCAAGTATTCCATTCTATTTAAGCCTTTAATGGCATGTGCAAGAATAAATTGTGTTCCATTGATTAGACCTAATCCTTCTTTAGCCTCTAATTGAATGGCTTGTAAACCATTTTTAGCCAAAATTTCTTTAGCCGAAATAATTTCTTTACCAATCCAAAATTCACCTTCACCTAAAAGCGGTAAAAACAAATGCGATAGAGGCGCTAGATCTCCCGATGCTCCAACCGATCCTTGCTCCGGAACAACAGGTAACAAGTCATTCTCAATGAAGAATAAAATACGTTCAACAACCTCTAAACGAACTCCTGAAAATCCCTGACATAAGGCATGTACCTTACAAATCATCATGATTTTTGATAACTCTTTACCAATTGGGTTTCCAACACCTACAGCATGAGTAATCAAAAGATTTTCCTGAAGCTTACTTGTTTCATCCGGAGTGATTTGCGTGTCACATAATGGACCAAAACCTGTATTAATGCCATAAACAGCTTTGTCGGAACTAGCCATTTTTTCAACCTTTGCTCTGCAATCATTAACTTTGTTAATTGCTTCTGGTGTTAAACCAGCCTTAAGCTCACCACGAGCAATTTGAATAGTCTTATCAACAGTTAGTTGATCGATCCCGTATTTAAACATAGTTCTAAGATTTTATTTTTAGCAAAGATATCCGTAGTTTTGATACCAAACAAGACTAGTTTAATCATCATTTAATAACTATGAGTAATCAAATAGAGTTTCGGCATTACAGATACTTTCTCGCATTAGCTAAAGATTTGCATTTTAGGAAAGCGGCAGAACGACTATATATCTCTCAACCGGGATTAAGCCGTCAAATAAAACAAATGGAAAGTGAACTGGGAATCAACCTGTTTGAACGGCATAACCGAAAAGTAGAACTGACCAAAGCCGGTTTGTATCTTCAAAAAGAACTCACCAGTAACTTTAAGCGTTTAGATGATATTGTAAACCATGCAAAATTATTAAACGATGGTATTGATGGTAATTTAAAACTGGGCTATGTGGGCTCTGCCATGCAAAAAGTAATTCCCGAACTTTTACTGGAATTTAAAAAGAAACACCCCAATGTGCTTTTTAGCTTAAACGAAATGGATAATGAAAAGCAAATCCAGGCTCTGCTAAAACAGGAAATTGATATCGGATTTGTTAGAATGGAACGCGTGCCACGAGGCTTGAATATTCAGTCTGTTTTTGAAGACACCTTTTCATTGGTATTGCCCAAAAACCATAAAATAAACGAATCCAACTTTAAAGGTTTATCTCAATTTAAAGATGAATCCTTTATTCTTTTCGATGCTTCGTACAGTGAATCCTATTATGAGAAAGTCATGCAAATATTCGATGATGGAGGATTCACGCCTATAATCTCGCACTATACCGTTAATGCCAGTTCCATATTCAGGTTGGTAGAAAATAACTTTGGTGTTGCTATCGTGCCAACCACTCTTAAATTGGGCTATGATATGGGAATGAAGTTTATTGAACTGGACAAAATACCTCAACGTACCACATTAAAAACGGTGTGGAATAATATGAATACGAATCCTATTTTAGATAACTTTTTAAATGTAATTGATCGCTAAGTCTCTGAAATTATAGATCAAAGCCAGAACAAAAGAAACCGGACTTAATTATTGAGTTCAAACCTGAAAAGAATAATTTGCATTGAGGCTTATAATTGCACTTTCGTGACTCCCCTGCCTTTACATCCCGCCAATCACAATTCTCATCGAAAAACAGCGATGTCATCAACAATAAATGGTGCAAAATGTTACATTTGACCAACCTTAAAAAAATCCTTAAGCTTATATTCATTTAAGATCAGGGATAAACCAACAACAAATAAACAATCATGAGAAGAAACCTACTCACCCTCCTGTTTTTAATGATGGGATTGGGTTTGTTTGCGCAGGAAAAACCTGTGACAAAAGCAAACTATGAACTGGCGGCCAAATTTTCGCCAAACAGATTAAAAAAAATGGTGTTCTCTACCAAAGTGGCCCCACACTGGTTAAAAAACAGTGAAAAGTTCTGGTACACCTATCGAACTTCAGAAGGACAATTCTATTACCTGGTCGATCCTGTTAAGAAATCAAAGCGCGTTTTATTCGATGGCGTGAAAATGGCTGCAGACATGAGTCGCCTGACAGGTGATCCTTTCGATGCACAACATCTTGATATCAGCAAACTGAAATTCATCAAAAAGGAAAGCGTTATCCAGTTCGAAGTAAAAAGTAAACTGGTAGAGGAAGAAGAAAAAGACGAGGAAGAAGGCGATAAGCAGGAAGAGGAAAAGGACGATGAGAAAAAAACCGAGAAAAAGATGGTGGCAAAGGTCTGGCATTTTGAATACACAATTGCATCGAAAAAGTTAATTCTTCTAGATGATTTCGAAAAACCATTGGAACAAAAAGAATGGGCATCAGTAGCGCCTAACCAGGAGTATGTCATTTTCGCGAAGCATCACAACCTTTACTGGATGGATGCCGAGAATTACAAGAAAGCTCAAAAAAATGAGAAAGATTCTACCATTATTGAGCATCAGCTCACTACTGATGGTGTTGAGCACTATTGCTATGGAACAAATTCTTACGGTAAAACCAATAAAGCAAAACTAGAGAATATAGACAAACGTAAGGAATCTTATGTGACATTCTCTTCAGACTCAAAGAAGTTCGCTATTACCAGAGAAGATGAACGTGAAGTGAAAGAGCTTTGGGTAATCAATTCTGTTGCAAAAGGTCGTCCGACATTAGAAAGCTATAAATACCATATGGCTGGTGAAAAAGAAGCTCCTCAGTACGAGCTTCAAATTTTCGATTGGGAAAGTAAAAAATCCGTTAAAGTCAAAGCGAACGCTTTCAAGGATCAAACTCTTTCTATCATGACTGCTCCCAAAAAGAAGAGCGATAGAGATGATGATTTGAAGTTTTCCAAATGGCTTTCAAAAGGCAGTGATTTGCTATACTTTAAGCGCACAAGTCGCGATATGAAAAGTGTAGACATCTGTACGGCTAACATCACAACTGGTGAAGTTAAAGTATTAATAGAAGAACGTTTAAATACCTATATCGCAAGAAGTCCATTTACCTTAGTGAATGACGGTAAAGAAATGATCCATTGTTCGGAACGCGATGGTTGGGCTCACTTCTATCTTTATGATGGTGAAGGTCAATTGAAAAATCAAATTACATCGGGCCCCTGGCATTGTGATAGAATTCAAGGTGTAGATGAAAAGAACAGAGTCCTTTATTTCACAGGAAATGCACACGAAAAGGATGAAGATCCTTATTACTCTCACCTTTATCGCGTCAACTTAGATGGTACAGGTTTGCAACTCCTGAACAAAGGCAATTTCAATCACGCTGTGAATCTGAACGATCAAAACCATTACTTCGTAAATAATTCTTCGAGAGTGAACACAGCTCCGGAATCTAAATTATACGATGCAAGAGGTAATAAATTATTGGATTTGGAGACGACTGATCTTTCACGCCTATTCGAAACGGGATACCAATTCCCTGAGCCATTCAAGGTAAAAGCCGGCGATGGAGTTACCGATATTTATGGAGTGATGTATAAACCATTCGATTTCGATCCGAATAAGAAATACCCAATTCTAACCTATGTTTATCCCGGACCACAAACCGAGGCCGTTTACAAGAGTTTCTCGACACGTATGGACAGAGCTGACCGTATGGCTCAGTTAGGTTTTATTGTTGTAACTATTGGTAACCGTGGCGGTCACCCTGCACGTTCTAAGTGGTATCACAACTATGGTTACGGCAACCTTAGAGATTATGGCCTGGAAGATAAAAAAGTGGGCTTAGAGCAATTGGCTGACAGACATAGCTTTATTGACATCAACAGAGTAGGGATTTTCGGTCACTCTGGTGGTGGATTCATGTCTACTGCTGCGATGTTGGTTTACCCTGATTTCTTTAAAGTCGCAGTATCAGCAGCAGGAAATCACGACAATAATATATACAACCGTTGGTGGAGTGAAACACACCATGGCGTAAAAGAAGTTGTGAGTGAAAAAGGTGACACAACCTTTCAATACAAAATTGACACCAACCCTAGCCTGGCTAAAAACCTGAAAGGGAAATTGATGATTGTAACCGGTGATATTGATGACAATGTACATCCTGGTAACAGCATCAGAATGGCTAATGCCTTAATAAAAGCAAACAAGCGATTCGATTTCTTTATTTACCCAGGTCAGCGTCATGGCTTTGGTAATATGAATGAATACGCATTCTGGCTGCGTGGTGAATATTTCTGCAAATATTTAATCGGTGATTTTAGATCATCAGCTGATTATGTCGAAATGCAAAAAGACCAACCGAAAAAAAGGTAAAGTCTTATTTCTAGGAATATAATGAATCCCGACTTGCACTGGCAGGTCGGGATATTTTTTTACACAGCCACAATAATGTATGCTTATCCACTGACAGGATGCCAGCTAAGATCAATAAAAACGCCACAATCAACTGTAATCTACTTATAATTATTAATTTAAGTGTAGATTTATTAAACAGAATGTGATAAATTGACTACCTTCACAACTTCGATATTTTAAATCGACCTCAAAAAGACAGATAGAGCATACTCACAATGTATTCCTCCTACACAGCTCTATTTTATGCACAAAGCATATACGTCATTATAATGTTAGAAAGTGTGTGGTATCAGATATATACCATATGAAGCAGATTTAAATTTTTATTTCTGCAATCAACACCCCATAATATGTCAGAACTTTTAACTGTCGGCATCGTCGGCAGCTCACTAAAAGAAAATGAAGAACGCGTTGCAATTCATCCAGAACACATCGAACGTATTCCCCGGGAATTGCGAAAACAAATGACTTTTGAAAAAAGCTATGGCCTAAGATTTGGCGTAGATGATCAAACTATTGCTCAACTCACATCAGGAAGAGTTGCCTTAAGAAAAGAAATATTAAACGATTTTGATTGTGTCCTTATGCCTAAACCATTGGCAGCCGATTTATCTCAAGTAAGAGAAGGTGCTGTTGTATGGGGTTGGCCACACTGTGTACAACAAAAAGATATCACACAGATCTCAATCGATCGAAAATTAACCCTCATCGCCTGGGAAGAAATGTTTACCTGGAGCAGTTCAGGTGACAAGAACATGCATGTTTTTTATAAAAACAACGAAATGGCAGGCTATGCCGGAGTCAATCACGCATTGAGTCTTGTTGGAATTGCGGGGCACTATGGTAAATCACGAAAGGCTGTCGTACTGAGCTTTGGCTCGGTTAGTCGGGGTGCTGTGTATGCCTTGCAAGGTCAGGGCATTCAGGACATAACTGTCTATACCAATCGAATATCAACAGATGTGAGTGATCAACTGCCTGGCATATCATTCAAACAAATGAAAAATGACGCCTCAGGTCAGTTGCTTTCAGTTGAACCAGACGGCAGTACGCTCCCTTTTTCTGAAGTTTTGTCAGATGTGGAAATCATTGTTAATGGTATTCTTCAGGATACAGAACATCCTATTATGTTTGTACCCCAAAAGGATGCGGATAAATTAATGAAAGGCGCCCTTATTGTTGATATCAGTTGTGATGAAGACATGGGCTTTTGGTGTGCCAAACCGACTAGTTTTGAGCATCCCATATTTGAATCAGAAGGTAAATTCTATTATTCTGTCGATCACAGTCCCAGTTATTATTGGCAATCTGCATCATGGGAAATTTCAGAGGCCCTACTCCCATTTTTACCCATTATTATTGGAGGATCTAAAGTATGGGAACAAAACGACCCAATTTCAAAGGCTATTGAAATAAAGAAGGGAGTCATTCAGAATCCGAAAATTCTATCATTTCAAAACAGAAATGAGAAATACCCACACAAGTTACAAAATTAAGACTTGGATTAAACGTATAGAATATTCAATTCCCGATTTGCTTGTTGCAGATCGGGATTTTTTATTAGAATTGCTTCAGTCTTTAATCTAAAACAACAATTGTTAATTACTTCTTAATAACTATAATGATTTTTTCATTTAGCATCTGAATTTTCATTCTACTTTTATAATGCAAAATTGATTAAGGGAATACTGTTAAAATCAGTAGCTGTCCCCGCAGCCGTAAATTGCGATTAAGTTTTACTTATTAAAAGCCACTGTCCGCCCAAGGCAGATGGGAAGGCCTAGTAAAATGCAATAAGCCGGAAGACCTATCACTTTTGATCGTAATTCGTAGCTTTCGGGAGAAAAAGCTTAGGAAGACTTTACTGCTTTCTTGTATTCTACCCCCAGCTACCATTAATTGTTTAATTTTAAAATTAAGTCATTATGAAAATTAATGGTGCTATTAAAACAGTACAAAAACGTGACGGTCGAATTGTCGCGTTCGAATCCGAAAAAATTGCTTTTGCCGTATTTAAAGCATTACGAGCCGTTGGTGTTCCCAACAGGGCTTTATCTGAACAAATCACCGAGAATGTGATTTCAAAGTTTAAAACAGATACCCCTAGTGTCGAAGACATCCAGGATGCGGTAGAGTTTGAACTGTTCGAACAAAAACAATATAAAGCTGCCAAGGCTTATATTATCTATCGAAAACAACACGAAGGCATCAGGGATGTGAAAGAGCTCTTTTCGAATATCGACATCATAGACGATTATTTGAATAACAACGACTGGCGTATTAAAGAGAGTGCCAACTCATCCTACTCATTGCAGGGCATGAATCAGCATATTTCAACCATTATCAGCTCTCAGTATTGGCTGAATAAAATTTACCCGTCTGAAATTGGTCAGGCACACAAGCAGGGAAAATTACATATTCACGATTTAGGTTTTGTGAGTGTTTATTGCGTAGGATGGGATTTACAGGAGATCATTCGAATCGGTTTTAAAGGCGTACCCGGCAAGGTTGAAAGCAAACCTGCCAAACACCTGAGAACCCTACTAGGACAGATCGTCAATTTCTTTTACACCATGCAGGGGGAAGCAGCCGGTGCACAAGCCTTCTCAAATTTCGACACCTATCTGGTTCCCTTTATCCGTCATGACAATTTATCCTATAAGGAGGTCAAACAAGCCCTTCAGGAGTTTGTCTTTAATATGAATGTACCAACCCGTGTGGGTTTTCAAACTCCCTTTACCAATATCACCCTCGATCTGGAGATTCCCAACAACATGAAGGATACTGCAGTCATCATTGGCGGTGAATTACAAGACACCACTTATGGTGACTACCAGCACGAAATGGATATCTTTAATAAAGCCTTTGCCGAGGTGATGACAGAGGGGGATGCCTGTGGACGTATTTTTTCCTTCCCTATCCCTACCTATAACATCACTAAAGATTTCGACTGGGATAACGAATACCGACAGCCCATTTGGGATATGACAGCCAAATATGGTATTCCTTACTTTTCAAACTTCGTCAACTCCGATATGTCACCCGATGATGTTCGCTCCATGTGCTGCCGTTTGCGTCTGGATACAACTGAATTGAAATCGCGCGGCGGAGGCTTATTTGGAGCCAACCCATTAACGGGTTCAGTGGGTGTAGTCACCCTGAATCTACCTCGCCTCGCCTTCGAATCGAAGAATGAGAATGAACTTCTGCAAAGAATTGAGAAGTTGATGGAACTTGCCAAGGAAAGCCTTGAAATCAAGCGTAAGGTCATCGAACAACTTACCGAGAATGGCTTATACCCTTACTCCAAATTCTATTTGCGAAACATTCGTAAAAAGAATGGCGCCTATTGGGACAATCATTTCTCAACCATAGGTCTGGTGGGAATGAACGAATTGCTTTTAAACTTCCTTGGAACCGATATCACAACAAAAGAAGGGAATGCTTTTGCAGAAAGAGTCATGGACTTTATGCGCGATAAATTACAAACCTTTCAGGATGAAACAGGACACATCTACAATTTAGAAGCCACTCCTGCTGAGGGAACAACCTATCGTTTGGCTAAAATTGATAAAAAGGAATTCCCCGATATTATTGTAGCCAACGAAACTCAGGTAAAAGAACAGGACGCTGCGCCCTATTACACCAACTCAACCCAGTTGCCTGTTGGTTACACCGACGATATTTTTGAAGCCCTGGAGCTGCAAGACAACTTGCAAACCAAATACACAGGAGGTACCGTGTTCCATACCTTTGTGGGTGAAAGTCAGTTGCCACCAGAGTCGGTAAAGAAATTAGCCAAAACCATTTGCGAGAATTTCAAGCTGCCCTACTTTACCCTGTCCCCAACATTCAGTATATGTCCGGAACACGGCTATATTTACGGCGAACACAAAAACTGTCCAAAATGCCAGGCCGAAGGCCGCAGCAATACTTGCGAGGTGTATTCCCGTATAGTGGGCTACCTGCGTCCTGTAGATCAGTGGAATAACGGCAAGCGGGCAGAATACAAAGATAGAAAGCTCCTTGATAAAATGATTGAAGTAGATAAAAAGGAATTGGAACTTGTTTAAGCTTTAAAGAATGCAAATAGCAGGTTTTAAGAAACAAAGTCTCATCGACTATCCTGGGAATATCAGCTCTGTGGTTTTTACACAGGGCTGTAATTTTCGTTGTGAATACTGTCACAACCCAGATTTGGTCTTGCCCGAAAAATTTGGCCCAATCTATAATGAAGATGACCTTTTTTCCTATTGGAAAAAATACAAACATTTGCTGGATGCTGTTTGCATCACGGGTGGTGAGCCCTGTATACATCGGGACTTGCCTGATTTCATACGAAGAATCAAAAACCTCAACTTAAAAGTTAAGCTCGACAGCAATGGAACACATCCTGATCAGTTAAGACACCTTTTCGAGAACAATCTGATTGATTGTATTGCCATGGATATCAAACACATTTTAGAATTCGAAAACTACAGGCAAGCTGTTGGTTATGCATTAAACAAGGAAGGCTTCAACAAAATTTTGGAATCCATAAGTCTCATCGAGAGTTCAGGTATCCATTATGAATTCAGAACCACAGTTGTAAAGGGGCTGCACAGTATAGAGCAGATTAAAGCTCTGAAAAACAGATTTGGCAAAGTTTATAAAATACAGAATTTTAATCCGGAGATTACTTTAAATCCCAATCCTGCATTTCAAGCCTTCTCCAATGCTGAAATCCTTGAAATGTCCCATAGAATTGATTGATGAATCCATATAAAATAACTTCCTTAAAAAAGTTTCGATAAAATCACAATAATGTAGCACATTCTATAGTTTTTAGCATAGACCCCAAAAAATGTTTATTTTTGGGGTATTATTTCATCTAAACACACAAATCGAAAATTATGAAAAAGCTGTTCATACTTGTGAGTCTGTTCTGTTTAGCTACATTTAGCTACGCTCAAGACTACAATACCGGAATTGGCCTAAGAGGGGGCACAGCAAGTGGATTAACAATCAAACATTTTGTTAGTGGAAATGCTGCTGTTGAAGGGATAATCTCTTCGAGATGGGAAGGGGTTAATTTAACAGGCCTTTATGAAATTCACAATCAGGCTTTTAACGAACCCGGTTTTAACTGGTATTATGGATTTGGTGCGCACATCGGCTTTTGGGATGGTGATCATGCCCATTGGAACCATGATAATAGCAATCACACTGTTTTTGGTATCGATGGTATTTTGGGGCTTGAATATAACTTTAGAGAAATCCCCATCAATTTAAGTCTCGACTGGAAACCAGCCTTAAATATTGCTGGTGATTCTGATTTTTGGGGTGATAATGGCGCGCTTTCCATCAGATTTATTTTCTAAGAAGCTAATGAAGCTTAAAACAAGTTACCTGCTTCGGCAACTCTTGTCACATATTTTCCCAACCTGCACTCTTGCTGGTTGGGATTTTTTTTATACATCTCACATTGGCGATAATCTGCTTTTTCTTCATGCAAACAGGAATTGCTCTGCAGATAATTTAATTGATCCCAGAGGAGTGAAATATTCGAATTTTATTACTTTTAATGCCATCCTAAATCTAACCTATAAAAATTGCGAGCATGAAACAACAAGTCCTTTTTATCCTCTTATTCACTTTAAGTCTAAACTCTGTTTTTGCACAGAGGGATTTCTCAGATTCCAAAATAACTCAGATCGTGATGCTTGGTACGGGAAATCCAAATCCATCTCCCTCACAATCGGGATGTTCAGTGGCTATTGTTGTAAACGACACCCCTTACATCGTTGATTTCGGCCCGGGCTTAATTCGACAGGCTGCAGCCATGAGTCCAAGGTATAAAGGCAAGATAAAAGGCCTTGATGTCAAAAATATCAAACACGCCTTTCTCACACATTTACATTCAGACCATACCACAGGTTATGCTGACCTTATTCTTACCCCCTGGGTGATGGGAAGAAATGAGCCTCTGGAAGTTTATGGCCCTGAAGGCATCAACAAAATGACCGATCATATACTCGAAGCCTATGAAGAGGATATCAAATACCGTTTATATGGTTATGAACCTGCCAATAACCAGGGTTGGCGTGTCAATAGTCATGAATTTACGAAAGAAGGCATCATCTACAAAGATGAAAACATTAAGGTAGAAGCCTTTCCTGTACCACATGGTAGCTGGCCTAATGCCTGGGGATTCCGTTTTACAACTCCTGATAAAGTCATAGTCTTATCAGGCGATTCAGCACCCTCTCAAAAAATCGTTGAATATGCTGATGGCGCAGACATCCTGATTCATGAGGTCTATTCAAAGAAAGGCTACGATACAAAAACTGAATTCTGGAGAGCCTATCATGCCCGCAATCATACCTCAACAATCGAACTGGCTGATATTGCCAATCAGTCAAAACCTAAACTCATCGTTTTGTATCACATCCTATTTTGGGGCACTGACGATAAGGATATCCTTAAGGAAATCTCAAACGTCTATAAAGGAAAAGTCTATGTTGGAAAAGATTTGGATGTATATTAAGAATCCATTTAAGTGCCACAAGGAAAACTACTGAAAGAAAGATATTTAAATGTAGAATATAAAATCCCAACCTGCCAGTGCAGGTTGGGATTTCTTGATTTGTTTTTATAAGTAATAGTCGGGAATCACATATTCCTTCTATACTTGCCTCCCACTTCGAATAAGGCATTTGTAATTTGTCCGATAGAGCAATACTTTGAGGCTTCCATTAGAGTGTCGAACACATTTTGATTGGCCAGAGCCTTTTCTTTTAATGCCTGAAGGCTCTGTTTGGCTTCTTTGGAATACGTCTTGTGCACGCCCTCTATCGTTGCAATCTGATGATGCTTTTCTTCCTCTGTAGCACGAATCACCTCCTCGGGAATTACCGTAGGTGAACCCGTGCTCGATAAAAAGGTGTTGACTCCGATAATAGGCAGCTCACCTGAATTCTTAAGCTTTTCGTAATACAGTGACTCCTCCTGAATTTTGTTGCGCTGATACATGGTTTCCATAGCACCAAGGACACCACCACGTTCAGTAATCCTGTCAAACTCGAGCATCACCGCTTCTTCAACCAAATCGGTTAACTCTTCGATGATAAATGAGCCCTGCATGGGATTCTGATTAATAGCTAGCCCCAATTCCCGATTGATAATCAGCTGTATGGCCATGGCACGGCGAACGGACTCTTCGGTAGGTGTGGTGAGCGCCTCATCATAGGCATTGGTATGCAAGGAATTGCAATTGTCATAAATGGCGTAAAGTGCCTGCAAAGTAGTCCGGATATCGTTGAAATCCATTTCCTGAGCATGCAGAGATCGACCCGAAGTCTGAATGTGATATTTCAGCTTCTGAGAGCGTTCGTCAGCCCCATACTTGAACTTCATAGCCTTGGCCCAGATCAAACGAGCGACACGCCCCAAAACGGCGTATTCGGCGTCCACACCATTTGAAAAGAAGAAGGATAGATTGGGTGCAAAAGCATTCACATCCATACCCCGGGACAAATAATATTCCACAAAAGTAAACCCATTTGCAAGGGTAAAGGCTAATTGACTGATTGGATTAGCACCTGCTTCAGCGATATGATAGCCCGATATGGAAACGGAATAGAAATTACGAACCTCATGATTAATGAAATATTCCTGAATATCCCCCATCAGCTTTAAAGCAAAATCAGTGGAAAAAATGCAGGTATTCTGTGCCTGGTCTTCCTTCAGTATATCAGCTTGTACGGTTCCCCGAACACGACACATGGTTTCAGCTTTGATTTTTTGATAAACCTCATTGGGCAAAACCATATCCCCTGTCACGCCAAGAAGCATGAGGCCCAGGCCTTCGTTTCCTTCAGGAAGGTCCCCCTGATAAACGGGTCTTTGTACATTTCGCTTCTGAAAAATGGCCTCTATTTTCCTCTCCACATCCTTCTCCAGGTCATTCTTGCGGATATACAGCTCACATTGCTGGTCGATAGCTGCATTCATAAAGTAGGCCACCATCGCCGCCGATGGACCATTAATGGTCATCGATACCGAAGTTTTTGCTGACATCAGATCAAAGCCTGAATACAGTTTCTTGGCATCATCCAGACAGGCAATGGAAACACCCGAATTTCCAATTTTCCCATAAATATCCGGACGAATATGCGGATCTTCCCCGTATAGGGTTACCGAATCGTAGGCCGTTGACAAACGAACGGCAGGCATGCCTTTAGATAGGTAGTGGAAACGTTTATTTGTGCGTTCGGGCCCGCCCTCGCCAGCAAACATGCGTATGGGATCCTCATCCTCGCGCTTAAAAGGAAAAACACCCGCAGCGTAAGGAAATTCACCAGGGACATTCTCTCTCAAATTCCATTTCAAAATATCACCCCAACTTCGATATTTGGGTAGTGAAATTTTGGGAATCTTATTTTGCGATAAGGTTTCGGCATATGTTGCAATCTTAAACTCTTTCCCCCTGACTTTATAACTGTAGTAATCCTGAGTAAAGCATTTCACTTTCTCAGCCCAATTGGCAATTATTTTCAGGTTCTCTCTATCCAGTTTTTCTTCATATTCAGTAATCAAATCATCCAGTTTTTCTACAAATATGTCACCTTCTTTAGCCTTCGAACGGATTGTTTTTTGCGATATATGTAGCGAATACAGCCGGTCTGCACATTCAGCCTGTGCTTCGCTGGTTTTATTGTAATCTCTTACCGTTTCCGATATCTCAGACAAATAACGTATACGCGAGGGAGGAATGATATATATTTTTTCACTTTTGACTAATCCCGGGTAATCACTTTTGTCGAAATGACCTGGTCGGATTTCACTCAATTTATCCGTAATGGCATCAAAAAGATCATTAACACCCGGATCGTTAAATTGAGAGGCCACCGTACCAAAAACTGGCATACTTTCAAGCTCTTTTTCCCATAAAAGATGATTACGCTGGTATTGCTTTCGAACATCGCGTAAAGCGTCCAAAGCCCCACGTTTATCAGATTTGTTTATAGCAATGATATCAGCATAATCCAGCATATCGATCTTCTCGAGTTGAGTAGCAGCCCCAAACTCAGGTGTCATCACGTAAAGGGAATAATCAGAATGATCAATAATCTCCGTATCGGACTGCCCAATTCCTGAAGTTTCCAGGATAACCAAATCAAAGCCTGCATTCTTCGTAATGCACAACACATCTTTAATATGTTTCGACAGAGCCAGATTCGTCTGACGAGTACTCAGAGAGCGCATGTATATTCGAGGTGAATGAACCGAATTCATACGAATACGATCCCCAAGCAAAGCTCCTCCTGTCCGACGGCGTGAGGGATCTACTGATATCACTGCAAGTTGCATCTCTGGATAGACATCCAGAAAACGCCGAATCACCTCATCAATCAGAGAAGACTTCCCCGCTCCCCCGGTTCCGGTAATACCTAAAGTCACCGATGTGGTATCAGAACTGTTGCTTCTAAGAGCCTCAATGAGTTGAGAAACTGTCTCTGGATAATTCTCAACCGCCGAAATCATCTGTGCTAAAGCGGAGTGATTATACCTTGATATCTCCTTTATGGATAGCTTTACCTGATTACCTGTAGGGAAATCACAGTTTTCAAGCAAATGATTTATCATGCCTTGCAGACCAAGTACCCGGCCATCATCGGGAGAATATATCTTAGATATCCCATAGGCTTCAAGTTCTTCAATTTCGGAAGGAAGAATCACACCACCACCACCGCCAAAGATCCGAATGTGTTCTGCTCCCCGTTCATCCAGCAAATCACGCATGTATTTAAAAAACTCATTGTGCCCTCCCTGATAAGAAGTTACAGCAATTGCTTGAACATCTTCTTGAATAGCGCAATCAACAATCTCCAGCACAGAGCGATTGTGCCCCAAATGAATGACTTCAGCACCTGAGGCTTGTAGGATTCGTCGCATGATATTAATTGAGGCATCGTGGCCATCGAAAAGAGAGGCCGTGGTAACGATTCTAATTTTGTTCTTTGGCGTGTACATAAGGCTTGTGGTTATAGCTTAAATCATTTTCGTTCATTAAGATACAATAAATATATTAATGTATCTAGATATGAAAATTATGCTAATAAATAATTCAGAAATCAGGGATAAAAGATAATAGACAAAAAATAAGAATACAGTATTTTATTATTATCTTGAAAGAGTATCCGAGGTGTAATGGAATAAAAATCAGAGCAATTCGAAACAAATCTTCATCTCCTACATGATTAATAGATATTTCGTCAATCAATAATCTATGAAAAATGAATTTCTAGAAAAGCTTGTTTCTCAGCATACTGAAGACTTGTTTAAATGGGCATATCATAAAACATCGAATATCGAAATTGCTGAAGATTTGGTTCAGGAAACGTTTTTGGCTGCAGCTGAAAAAATTGACACTTTTAAGGGAGATAGCACAGCCAAAACATGGTTATTTTCAATTTTAAACCATAAAATAATTGACTTCTACAGAAAAAAGGTTAATCAGACTATCAACATAGATAATAGTGAATTATCATATTTTTTCGATGAAAATGGCATCTGGTATCAGGGGAAAAGACCACTGGAATGGAACGAGGACGAAAAGCATTTATTAGATGATCCGGATTTTCAGATGATTTTAGAACAATGTTTAGAACTCCTACCTGAAAAATGGAACACTTGTGTCAAGCTAAAGTACCTCTCTGAAAAAAAAGGAGAAGATATCTGTCAGGAAATTGGCATATCCACGACTAATTTTTGGCAGATTGTTCATAGAGCGAAATTAAGATTAAGAGATTGTATCGAAACCAACTGGCTGAAAAATTAAAGCAATGATGAATAAGATCATGCATATTCTGTTTCTTTCCTGCTTAAAGGCAAGTGAATTAATTGAAAAAGATCTCCACTTGAGATTGCCTTTTCGTGAGAGACTACAATTAAAACTGCATAAAATGATGTGCAAAACCTGTAACCGATATGGGAAACAAAGTGCATTAATTGAAAGTGGGATTAATAATCTGCATAAGAAGGAAGCACTTTCTGTCGATTTTAAAAAATTAGAAATACGTATTATCCAAAGCTTGAACGAATCCTAAAAACTTCTTTATTTATACCTATAAAGAGTCCTCCCATTAACTCATCTTTATTCTGATTTATCACACTCAGAAGACGTAAACGAAACGCAAAGATCTAAAATTGCTAACTATGATCTTTGCGTGTTATTTTTACATCACCCTTCATAAGCCTACTCCCTATAAATGATTGAGCTTGCTTGGTGAATCACTCCTTAATGGTTCAAAATATCTTTTTCTTTTTTTTTTGTCAGGAATTGACTTTCATACGACTGTTTATTTAAAATTAATAAACATGTCATCTGTTAGGATGTATAGTTTGAAATCGAAGTTGGATTCACAATCAGTTGAGATATGAGAAATATGCTTATAGTTCTTATTCCACTATTCATACTAGGGGGGCAATTGAAGCTTTCAGGACAGGCTTGTTGTACAGGAGGAGCGCCTATATCAACAAATTTAGGTGTACAAAGTTTCCAGGCAAACCAATTAGTACTTGATGTTTCTTACGACTACAACTCCTTGCGTGATTTATATGCTGCTAGTAAAAACCTGCATGATAGCCGAAGAACCAGAACCATAAAGACATTGTTTTTACGAGGCAGTTATGGTATCGATAAAAACTGGTCTATTTCAGTGATTCTTCCTTATTTATGGCAGGAACAAGTCATCAGATCTGATTTTGGCAGAATTAATCAAAACACTGAAGGTATAGGTGATCTGGTTATTTTAGCTCAGCGTACTTTAATTAATAATCACAAGAACCAACTCTTAATTGCTGCCGGGCCCAAATTACCTACAGGAAGTATTTCTCAAAAGGATGATGAATTTGGTATCCTTTTAGCTCCGGATCTTCAACCAGGAACAGGGTCCTGGGATGGTATAGGAGCATTATCTTATTCCCGATTTGGGCTTTTTACGCCTACAACGAATATTTATGGTTTACTGACTTACCGCTACAGTTTTGAACAAGACCGGAACGATGGACAACAAAAATACCGATTTGGTAACGAGTTGGCATTGAATTTAGGTATCAGTTACAGTTTTCAAGTCAAAACCTGGAGTATAAATCCGAGTCTGCACTATCGGTACCGAAGCAGTCAGTCAGACGAGAATGATGGCTTTGATTTCCCCAATACAGGTGGAGACTGGATGTATTTGGTTCCGGGAATAAGGATTAATTCACCGAAAGGTGTCATTATTCACTCATCTTTTGAGATCCCCTTACACACTGATGTAACAGGGACACAACTCGTAACAAGTCAAAAATGGAATATCGGAATCACTTATCCCATCAATTTAAAAAAGGATAAAGCATTTCGTATCAAATATGGTAAATAGATATTAATTAAAATTTTATATCATGAAAAAGCGATTTCAAATATGGATTTTGGCTTTTCTCTCTATAGGATTGGCCTGCAGCAGTTCTGATACTGACGGGGATCTTAATGTGACACCGACACCATTACCAGAATCATCTGGTTCAGCACAGATTAAAATAGTTTACGATAATTTTCAGGGGACCTCACTTATGGTAATCGGGAGCTCCAGGCTCGACTTTATGGTCGCTTTCGATCGCCAATTAGGGGGAAATGAAATGAATTTTTCTTCAGTTCAGGACTCTTTACCAATTGTTATGACAGATGATCAGGGCAGTCAATGGAATATTTTCGGTCTAGCGATTGATGGCCCAAACGAAGGCAAACAACTTACGCCCGTAAATTCATTTATTGGTTACTGGTTCTCATGGGGAGCTTTTTATCCGGGTTTAGAAATTTATAACAGCAGCCTGGCTATTCCTAATCAGGGAGAATCTGTTCAAGGTACAGATGATTGGTTAATCCCCAGAGACAAGGTACAAGTTGGAGCACCAAAAGAAGCCATCCCATCGATCGACAGTCCCGATTTTGTTAGAGTCAGGACAACAAAGGTGGGTGATCCCGACAACTTTCTTGACGATAGCGAATTGGTCATCCTCGTAAATATTAATGGGGTACATCATGTTTATCCACACAACATTCTTAACTGGCACGAAATTGTAAATGATGAAATAGATAATACCCAATTTGCTGTTGTCTTTTGCCCACTAACAGGTACATCAACCGTTTGGAACCGAACTATAGATGGCGTAACATCTACCTACGGCGTTTCTGGTTTCCTCTACAATAGCAATGTGGTTCCTTACGACAGAGTATCAGGTTCTAATTGGTCTCAAATGTTGCAGTTATCAGTTAATGGAGCTTTAAAAGGAATAAAATCTGAGAATATCTTTGTCATAGAAACAAACTATGCCACAGCCAATATTATCAGCAATGATTTCCAACAGTTGACTACCAATACTGGTTTCAGTAGAGATTATGGACGTAATCCTTACGGTAGTTATCCAACGAACTCATCAATTACGTTTTCTGTCAATTTCGAAGATAATCGCCTGCATCCCAAAGAAAGAGTTTTGGGTGTTATTATAGGCAGTAAAGCAAAAGCTTATCGATTATCTTCATTTTGATCATTAAATATTAAGATTACAATAATTAACTGGTTGATTAATTCATGTATTAACATTTTGATAAAGAGTTCTTTCTCCTCAAAAAAAAATATGCATCACTCCTGCTCTTGTTGTATCTTTAATAAAACAAAAAACATTCTAGCTTTTAAAAGAAAACATGATGAGAAAATTGATGCTATGGACTCTGTATCTGTATTTTATAACACCAATAAATGCACAAGAAATACCAGCTGTTTATTCTAATATTGGAGCGGATGAGAACGGAATTTTTCTGCAACAGGATAATCTGAGAATTTACGCTGTTCCTGCCAATGATCATTTTCATTTTCAAGACCTGTACACCGGCTCCACAGGAACACAGTCAGGATTGGATTTCGATTTCAAATTTCCTACGCTTAACGGAACACTATTCTATGGTTTTATCAACTACAAGGATGGTATCTTTCCTCAACCCGTCTATTTCAGAGAAAGCTCACCCATTGCTAATGGAAAAACCAGCATTCCCATTTCTCGAAATCTTTCAGGCAGATACGACATGATTAATTGGGAAAAATCCGGCAAGGGGGTTTTGGGCTACCGAATAATGACCGATAAGGGTTATATTCTGTATGATGGCAAAGCTGCATTCACTTATAAAGATACCATGTTCATGGCTGTTCCTACAGTAATCGAAGGCCCATTTGTGAATCAGTTGACTCATGAGGGAGCAGTCATTTCCTTTATGACTTCTCATGAGGCTAAAGCAAGCATTAAACTCAACAACAAGATTTTTATCGATAAGAAGGCCGGATTGAATCATGAAATTGAAATAGATAAGCTGAAAGCAGGTACCAAATATGCTTACAAGCTGACAGTTGGAGATTTTGACTTCGATTATAGTTTTGAAACAGCACCTATGCCTGGTAGTCGTAATAAATTTACTTTTGCTTATGGCAGTGATTCCCGCTCGGGACAAGGCGGAGGCGAACGGGATATTTTTGGGACCAATGCCTATATCATGAAGCGAATTGCCTCATTGGCTAAGGCTGAAGGAGCCAAATTTGTACAATTTACCGGCGACTTAATTGATGGCTACGAGATCAGCCGCGAACGAATGAATCTGCAATATGCCAATTGGAAACATGCAGTAGAGTCCTATTGGCATTATATTCCCTTCGTTCCTGGATTCGGTAATCATGAGGCCTACAACTACATCTTTCATGATGCGAGTAAGGATTTCAGCTATATGATCGATCATTTTCCCTTTGCGGATGATTCCGGGGAATCACTCTTTCAAGATAATTTTGCCCTCCCCGATAATGGGCCCAGAAGTGAAGATAATTCAAGCTACGATCCTACTTCGGGAGTACAAGACTTTCCTTCCTACAAAGAAACGGTTTTTTGGTATAGTTACGATAATGTAGCCATAATCGTTCTTAATTCTGATTATTTCTATTCACCTCAAGGCTTACACATCACAAGTGGTAATTTACATGCCTACATCATGGACAGGCAGCTAAAGTGGCTTGAAAAGACCTTGAAACAATTAGAAAAAAATGAGACTATCGATCATGTTTTTGTAAGCCTGCATACGCCTTTTTTTCCTAATGGTGGCCATGTAAAAGATGATATGTGGTACAATGGCGACAACCGTTTTAGAGCTGTTATAAATGGAGAACCCCACGAGCAGGGAATTATCCAACGCAGAGATGAATTGCTGGATTTAATTGTTAATAAAAGCACAAAAACTGTTGCTGCTCTTACCGGCGATGAACACAATTACAATCTGCTAACCATAACAGAAGAAATGGAACGATATCCCTTGACTTATGCTCATGAAAAGTTAAAGTTGAATCGTACGTTTTATCAAATTAATAATGGCGCGGCAGGTGCTCCTTACTATGCACAGGAAAAAACACCATGGATGAATCATTTACGCAATTTCTCTACTCAAAATGCTATTGTACTCATCGATGTTGATGGATCAAAAGTGCATGTACGAGTTAAAAATCCTGATACGCTAGAGCTGATTGATGAATATACACTTAGAGAGTAGAATCCAAAGTTGAATAAGGAGTTTAGGAATGAAATTCGCACTTAGCCTATTACTGATTCTAACATTGCAGTCTCCACTTTGGAGTCAGAGTCGTGATATGCAAATTATTTCTGATTCTAATACTACAGCCTATGATTCCGGCGGACTATTCGGTAGTGAAGAGATAATTTATATTTGTCTAAATGGTGATATTCGAAAACTGTTTAAAGACAGAAAAGATAATGCAATTTATCACCCAATCCATTTTTCATATCAACAAGACAGGGGAAACACCATATCATTTGACATCAAGGTAAAAACACGGGGCCATTTTCGTCGTATGAGGGAAAACTGTTATACGCCACCTCTTTACTTAAATTTTGACTCAGTACAGGGAAGATCTCAGACAATTTTTTCCGAACAAATTAAGTTAAAACTGGTTACGGCTTGTATTGATGAAAAATATGTCCTTCGTGAATATCTCGTGTATAAAATTTATCAACTGATAACTAAAAAAAGCTTTTGTACCAGATTGGTGAAAGTTTGTTTTGAGGATATCGTAAAGAATAAGAAAACAGATCTCAAGTTTGGAATCCTATTAGAGAATCAGAATGATATGGCCCTACGCAACAATTCAATATTATTGAAAAGACTTAATGTGAATCCCAAAATAACAGACAGAGAAATGTTTCTTAAAATGACTGTCTTTCAATACTTAATTGGCAATACAGATTGGTCCATTCAATACCTTCACAACATCAGGCTTATTAGTGGTAATAAGTTTCCTGCACTTGTACCTGTACCTTACGATTTCGATCATTCGGGAATTGTAGACACTCCATATGCTTATCCTCTAGAGGAATTGCAATTACGATCGGTTAAGCAAAGAAGATATAGAGGTTATTGCATTATAGATATGGACGAATTTGGACCTGTTTTTAAGCTTTTTAATGATTTGCAAGTTGACATCTATAAACTCTATATTGAAAATCCACAACTTGAGAAGTCTTATGTAAAGAATACTCTAAAATACCTCGATGAATTCTATAATACAATTAATGACCCAAAAGCAGCAGCCAGGGCTTTTCAATACCCATGTAATCGTCGTGGCAATATTGCGATAAAAGGTTTGAAGAAGAAATGAGAGATTTTAGCTCTCGTTAGGTTTAATATCAATAAAAACTTATTTTTTTTCTTATTTAATTAACAATACCCAAAATTAAAAAAGGAGTTTTAGGATGAAAATCACGCGTTGCCTACTGCTGTTTCTAGTATTACATTCTCCACTTTGGAGTCAGAATAGTGGTACGCAAATTATTTCTGATTCTACCGCCAGTCCTTATGCTACCGGAGGACTTTTTGGTAGTCATGAGATATTTGAAATTTGTCTGAAAGGTGACATTCGAAAACTATTCAGAGACAGACAAGATGATGCAATTTATCACCCTATTCATTTTTCATATCAACAATCCAATGGAATAATCATATCACTTGATATCAAGGTAAAAACACGTGGGCATTTTCGTCGTATGAGGGAAAACTGTAATACACCACCTCTATACTTGAATTTCGATTCTGTTCAGGGAATATCTAAGACAATATTTAATGCACAGCCCAGACTAAAACTGGTTACGGCTTGTATTGATGATAAATATGTCCTGCATGAATATCTTGTCTATAAGATTTATCAACTGATCACTGAGAAAAGCTTTCGGGCGAGACTGGTTAAGGTTCGTTATAATGATATCGAAAAGGGTAAGGAGACAGATCCCAAGTTTGGTATTCTATTAGAAGATCAGAATGATATGGCTGAGCGTAACAACTCAAGACTGTTGAAAAGACTGAATGTGAAACCCAGAATTACCGACAGAGAAATGTTTCTAAAAATGACCGTCTTTCAATTTTTAATTGGCAACACCGATTGGTCCATTCAATACCTTCACAACATCAAGTTAATTAGTGGTAATGATTCTCCTGCACTTATTCCCGTACCTTACGATTTCGATCTTACAGGAATTGTAGGCGCGCCTTATGCTCTTCCTCCAGAGCAATTACAATTGCAATCGGTAAAGCAAAGACGATACAGAGGTTATTGCATTGAAGATATGGGAGAATTTGAACCGATTTTTGATCTGTTTAATGATTTGAAAGATGAAATTTACCAAATCTATACAGACAATCCCTTGCTTGACGAAAAATACATCAAACGAACACTGAAATATCTTGATGCTTTTTACATTATTATTAACGATTCAAAAGCAGCTACCAAAGCCTTTCAATATCCATGCAATAGTCGTGCTGATATAGTTATAAAAGGTTTGAAGAAGAGGAATGAGAAGAAAAAACCAGATAAAAAAAAGGTTAATTAACACAAAGGCTATAACCTATAGTAAACACACAAAAACCAGCAAATTAATAAACAATGGAAAATTAAAGTCTGAATAAATTGCAAAGAAGCGACATTAACCCGTTTTTTGTAGAAAATTAGAGGGAATTAAGACGAATGGAATACAAACGACTAAATAAAGCCATATCCGAAACAGGCTATTGTTCTCGCAGAGCAGCGGATAGACTGATTGAAGAAGGGAAAGTTAAAGTGAATGGACAGCCTGCAGAAATGGGGCTCAAAGTTACAGCTGAGGATAAGATTACCGTTGATGGAGAAGTGATTACCAAAGAGGTGGGAAACATCTATTTGATTTTCAACAAACCTGTGGGGATCACCTGCACAACCGACACGAGTATCAAGGGTAATATTATCGATTTTATTGGTTATCCTGAACGCATTTTCCCTGTTGGTCGAATCGACAAGCCAAGTGAAGGTCTTATTTTCATGACCAACGACGGCGATATTGTCAATAAAATTCTGCGTGCCAAAAACAACCACGAAAAGGAATATGTTGTTAAAGTAAACAAGCGTATCACACCAGATTTCATCCGTAAAATGAGCAATGGCATTCCGATTCTGGATACAGTGACAGAAAAATGCCAAGTGAAGCAGATTGATGCTTATACTTTCAATATCGTTTTAACACAGGGCCTAAACCGTCAGATTCGTCGCATGTGCGATTATCTTGAATATGAGGTTAGAGAACTGAAACGTGTTCGTATCATGAACATTAAAATTGGCAGCCTAAAAAGAGGTAAATACCGCTCGTTTACCGGCTCCGAACTGAGAGAGTTGAAAGCCCTCATCGAAGATTCAAGCAAAACAGAAGAAGCTTCTTTGTAGGGATTCACATATAGATAAGATATAAACCTGATAATTCAGATTCAATTCTAAGCTATCAGGTTTTCTTTTATTATTTAAATAGGTTTAAATCAAAGCTCGTAAGTAGCGAATGAGGATTTCTTTCTCTCTTCAGCAATAATTCGTAACTTCTAAAGGAAACCAATGTTTTCCTTCTATGAGTAAGCCTACCGAAAAACCAAAAGCTTCAAAAGAAAGCTTGATTTTGCTGATCGCCATTGTTTCGGCGATTGTATTGGGTTTTGTTCTTGGTGGTTTTTTTCCCTCTATCGGTATTAAACTAGAAATATTCGGTCAAATCTTCCTGAATATCCTTATGCTTTTGGTGGTGCCTATTGTGGTACTATCAATGATTGTGGGCATTTCCCGCATTCAAAGTTTAAGCCAATTGGGCACTCTGGGCAGTAAAACACTTGTTTTTTATTTGATTACCACTGCCGTAGCTGCGACTTTGGGTATTGTACTCGTCAATTTGATTCAACCCGGCATCAATCAGAGTGTTATACTTAGTGAACTGCCCACAAAAACAGAATTTATTCCTGCTGACACCTCTACTGCCCTGAAAGAACTCCTGGTAGGTAATCCTGAAAAGGAACAGCAGGGTTTGATCGGTTATAACCTGTTCCTCGCTATGGAAAAAATGGACATTCTACCCCTTATTCTTTTTTCCATTTTTTTTGGTGCAGCACTCTCATCATTGGGAAAAAAGGCAAAAAAAAGCATTGAGGTTCTTTCAGTCATAAACGACGCCATCCTTAAGCTTGTGCATTGGGTCATGTATCTGGCACCTCTAGGCATATTAGGTCTCGTAGCGGCCCGTATTGCTCATTCGGGGGGCTTTAAAGCTTTTATACCTGAATTGCTTTCCTTGGGTCTTTATGCCCTGACAGTTTTGCTCGGACTAGCCCTACATGGCTTCCTTTTTTTGAGTTTTCTTCTCAGAGTCATTGGGAAACGATCTATTACAAGCTACCTTAAAGGTGTGGGTACAGCTCTTCTCAATGCTTTTTCAACAGCATCCAGTACTGCCACACTTCCCCTTACACTTCAAGGTGTACACGAAGAAAATAAGGTCTCAGAAAAAATCAGCAATTTTGTTTTGCCCCTGGGAGCCACAATTAATATGGATGGTACTGCTCTCTACGAAGCGGTTGCAGCCATTTTCATTGCCCAGCTTTATGGCATTGACCTCAACTGGGTGCAACAAATCATCGTCATTCTCACCGCAACACTCGCAGCAATAGGTGCTGCGGGTATTCCTGAAGCAGGCCTGGTCACAATGGTTATTGTCCTGCGAGCCGTAAACCTGCCCATAGAAGGCATCGGACTCCTGCTTAGCATAGACTGGCTCTTGGATCGATTCAGAACCTCCATTAATGTTTGGGGCGATAGTGTTGGTGCAGCTGTTGTTGAGAGATGGGATGCAACAAAACCCGAATTAGAATCAGAGACTTCCTAAAACTGCTCAAAAATATGGCTCCATAGGCACTAAAATAGGGCTATAAACCCTAGCTTTATGCCCATCATTATTGAACGATAGAAATGGAAACAATCACACAGGAAGATCTCATATTCGACAGGGAGCATATCTGGCACCCTTACACCTCAATGCAAAATCCTCTTCTGGTTTATCCGGTAGAATCAGCCAAAGGCGTGCGCTTGAAACTCAGCGATGGTCGGGAGATTATCGACGGGATGTCCTCCTGGTGGTGTGCGGTGCATGGCTACAACCATCCGGTTTTGAACAAGGCGGTCGAGGTCCAGATCAAAGACATGTCGCATGTGATGTTTGGTGGCATTAGCCACAAACCAGCTATTGAATTAGCTAAGCTTTTGGTAGAACTAAGCCCGGAGGGTTTGGATAAGGTTTTCTTTGCCGATTCAGGTTCTGTATCGGTTGAAGTAGCCATGAAAATGGCCATGCAATATTGGTTCACCAAGGGACAACAGGAAAAAAATAAATTCCTAAGCATCCGTTCAGGCTATCATGGCGATACGTTTAATGCCATGTCGGTTTGCGATCCGGTAACAGGCATGCACGAAATTTTCACCGGCGTCTTACCCATCAACCATTTTGTGACAGCACCTCAATGCGGCTTTTATGAAGATTGGGACGAAAAGGATATCCTTCCTATGAAAGCAGCCATCGAGCAGCATCAGTCTGAGTTAGCAGCAATCATTTTGGAACCTATCGTTCAGGGAGCTGGTGGCATGCGATTCTATCACCCTCAGTATCTTAAAGAAGTTCGTCAACTATGTGACGCCCACGATATACTGCTGATAGTTGATGAAATTGCCACTGGTTTTGGTCGTAGTGGGAAACTCTTTGCTTGCGAGCATTCAGGTATTTCTCCTGATATTATGTGTGTAGGCAAGGCCATAACAGGCGGCTATATGAGTTTTGCTGCCACCCTTGCCAACAAAAAGGTGAGCGATGGCATTTCTAAAGGTGCACCTGGATGTTTTATGCACGGACCAACTTTTATGGGAAATCCCCTGGCTTGCGCTGTAGGTGTAGCCAGCATCAATTTATTATTGGAATACGACTGGAAAAAGAAAGTCGATCAAATAGAGATTATCCTCAAAGAAGAACTCACATCTTCACAAGATCTGCCTCAAGTTGCCAATGTCAGAATATTGGGAGCTATTGGCGTGATTGAAATGAAGGAACCCGTAGATATGGTTAAAATCCAGAAACAGTTTGTTGAAGCTGGTGTTTGGGTTCGCCCTTTTGGTAAACTGGTTTATATCATGCCACCTTTTATCATTTCTGAAGAGGATTTACGAACTTTATGTCAGAGCATGATTGAAGTTGTAAGCTTACAATAAATTTAGACGCTGATTTTCGCAGATTAGTTATGATTTTATTTAAAAGAATTGAATAAATCATTCGGAAAAGCTAAACCCTTTTTCACTTTAACCTTATAACTTTCTACTTTAGCCTTATCACTTTTATCCTTGAATAATGACTGATATTTTAAAATCATATCAAGACGAACTGGAAAAACTAAGTCAAACCGGCAATCTTCGTTCTTTAAAACAGATCGATGAAAGTTTGTTTAAGCTAAACCTATCTTCCAACGACTATTTGGGCATAGCAAAGATGGAACTCACGCTTCCTGAAGAAAAGGGCATGGGATCGGGTTCTTCACGCCTGCTAACGGGAAACTTTCAGGCTTATAAATTACTTGAAGATGAACTGGAAAACCACTTCAACTCCCCAGCTCTCTTCTTTAATTCGGGTTACCATGCCAATATTGGTATCTTGCCAGCCCTGGCACAAAAAGGAGACCTCATTCTTTCCGACAAGCTCAATCATGCCAGTATTATAGATGGGATTAAGCTTAGCGATGCAGATTATCATCGCTACAAGCATCTCGATAACCAACACCTGAAACGCTTGCTCAAAAAATACCGGACCAACTATAATCGGGTCTTTATTGTGAGTGAGTCCATTTTTAGTATGGATGGGGATGTGGCCGATTTGAATGAGTTGATAAAAATCAAACACAAATACGACTGCTTTCTTTATGTGGATGAGGCTCACGCCCTGGGGACCCGTGGAGAAAAAGGTCTGGGCATAGCTGAAGAACAAAATTGCCTTTCTCAGATTGATCTTTTGGTGGGAACTTTTGGTAAGGCGATGAATTCAGTGGGGGCTTATCTTATTTGTAATCCCATTATCAAGGATTATCTGATCAATAAGATGCGTTCACTTATCTTTACGACAGCACTCCCCCCCATTAGTATAGCCTGGAATCTGCAAATTTTGAAGCATAGCATCGGCATGCAAAAAGAAAGACAACATTTACAAGAACTGTCGAATCAATTCAGGACTGCCCTTCAAGACTTGGGCATCAAAACAGGTGGCGATTCCAATATTATCCCAATCATGATTGGTGATAGTGAGAATTGTAAGCAAATAGCTGAACAGATGCAAAAACTTGGCTATCTGGTTTTTCCTATTCGTCCACCATCGGTACCACCTAATACGGCCCGTTTGCGTCTATCACTCACAGCCGATATGCAATGGGAAGATTTGAAAGACCTACCTAAAATAATTAACGATTTGCAATTATCAATTAATAATAAATAGTTAATTACTAATTGTTAATCGACAATCATTTATTGTATTAAATGGAGATAAAATACTTACACCAAAATAAGAAGTCAAAACTCATCCTCTTTATGAGTGGCTGGGGCTGCGACGAAAGACCTTTTCTGAAAATTCAATCAGACGATTATGATGTACTCATGTGTTACGATTACCGTGATTTAAGCAATATTCCTTATCTGATTGAGGAATTAAAAGCCTATCAGGAATGCCATCTGATTGCCTGGTCACTAGGGGTATTTGTCAGCTCTATTCTATTTAAGGATTACACTAATCTGTACACAAGTAAACTAGCCATTAATGGTAGCCTATCTCCCATTGATGATGAACAAGGTATTCCTCCTGCAATCTTTCAGGGAACTATAAACGGGCTGAACGAAAAAGGTCGTGACAAGTTTTTTATGCGCATGTGTGGCGGCAGAACAGGCTTTGCTACCTTTGCAGAACATCAGCCACTACGTTTGGTGGAAGATCAGAAAGAGGAGTTGATCTGTTTGCAAAACATGATTTTGAAGCAGCCAATTACTTGGGATATTTTCGATAAGGTGTTACTTTCGTCCCGGGATATGATTTTTCCTTTTAAAAATATGGAACAAGCCTGGGAGAACAAGTCCGAAAAGCAGGTGATCGATCTGCCTCATTTTTGTTTCGATCATTGGACAAACTGGGATGAGATACTAAAAGTAGAAAGGTCGAAAAGTCAATAGTCTATCAAGCCAATCATTCAACGACGAACTGAACTGTGAATCAACAAGAGATAAATAAGGATAAAGTACAAAAGGGTTTTGTGAAAAGCATCACCACTTACCGTAAGCATGCTATCGTGCAAGAGGCTATTGCTTCGCGATTGATTGCTGAAATGCGACGTATTTGTCCAAGCCATGTTGATTCTGTTTTGGAAATTGGTTGTGGCCCTGCGGTTTTAACAGAAAAATATTTTCAGTTTTTCGATGCAAACAGCTACCTGGCAAACGACATTGTAGAGGAGTACGCTCCCGTATTAGAAGCCCTCAACCCCAAAATTCAATTTATGGCCGGGGATATCGAATCCTCTGAATTGCCACAAAATCTAGACTTGATTCTATCTGGTTCAACCTTTCAATGGTTCAACAATCTGGACGCTTTTCTGGAAAAATGCCAGGCCGCCCTCTTAAAATCAGGCTTTCTGGTTTTCAGCAGTTTTGGCCCTGATAACTATAGAGAGATCCGATCGGTTGAAGGAAGTGGCTTAAACTACCTGTCCTTTGGTGAGCATCTGCGATTACTCGAAAAGTATTTCGATGTTGTATGGAGCGAAAAAGAGATCATCACAAGACATTTCCCTGAGCCAATAGAGGTCTTGCATCATATGAAACGCACCGGGGTCAACGGTTTGCCTGGAAAAATTTGGACAAAAACAGATCTGAAGAATTTCGAAGCTCGCTACAAAGATCTATTTGGAACAGAACTGGGTGTGCCACTGAGCTATCAACCCATCTATTTTATTGCAAAACCAAAATGAAATGAGGATTAGTTGATGTGATGATACGATAATTCTTTAATATTTCTTCATGAACTTGACACATTAACACATCTACGAATTAACACATTAACAAAATCACCAATCACATATGAGCACTTATTTTATAACCGGAATCGATACTGATGCAGGTAAAACCTTTGCCACGGGTCTTATGGCCAAACACCTTCTTGACAACAAAGTGAACGTGATGACACAGAAGTTTGCTCAAACAGGCTGTGTGGGGATTTCTGAGGATATTTTAGCTCATCGTGAAATTATGGGTGTTGAGCCCTATGATGTCGATAAGGATGGTACCACCTGCCCATATGTGTTCACTTACCCCGCTTCCCCACACTTAGCAGCAAAAATCGATGGACATGAAATCGATATCAAAATCATTAATGCATCAACTGATAAACTGCAAGCAGAATTCGATACTCTTTTAATCGAAGGCGTGGGTGGCATTCACGTGCCCATTACTCTTGACTATTCTCTATTGGATTATCTGGAAGAGAAAAAACATCCTTTAATCCTTGTGACGTCATCAAAACTAGGTAGTATTAATCATACCCTAATGACTATTGAGCTCGCCTATCACAGAAAACTACCTATCCATGGCTTAATCTATAATCATTATCCTAACAACAGCGATGTAATTCTTGAAGACTCTATTCAAGTCTTTAAGACCTATTTAAAAAAGTATGGCTACGATTGTCCTGTGGTCGAAATTCCTGAATTCAAGATTGGGGAATCTCCTGAGGTTGATTTCTCTCCTTTTTTTAAAGTTTAACGAATTCCCGCTGATCTTGCAGATTATCTCAAATTTATAATGCTAGCTAATCAGGCTATGACTATTGACAAACCGTACATGTCATGGTCTGATTTATAAGCATACCTCTAACTATAATATGGTTCCTGAAGGTTTTGAATTTGCAAAAAAATTGGAAACCACTAAAGTCACTGATTAGCACTAATTTTAAAGATCATGACTTTTAGACTTTTATCCCATCTTACTTTTTGTTTTTTTGACTTTAGTTAAAATATGTTGTTAAACTGAAATTCTGTTACGAAAAAACTGTAGGTTTGCAGTCTAATACAATAACACAAAACTTTAAGAAATGGAAAGATTATATGTTCCCAACAGGGGTCATGTCGTTTTCGAAGATGTCGTTTTTGATGAGAAGCTAGGAGCTGAAATCAATCAGTTTTTGCGCGAGTATGAACATTGTGACATTCTTTCGAAGTACAATCTCCCGCTTAGTAATAAACTGCTACTCCACGGTAAAAGTGGTTGTGGTAAAACAATGACAGCCCGTGCCATTGCTCGTAAGCTGGGTAAGAAGATTAAAATTATTAACCTTGGTGGTATTGTTTCCTCCAAGCTGGGTGAAACCTCTGCCAATATAGCCTCAGCTTTCCGCTTGGTAGAAAGTCAGGAAGCTGTACTTTTCTTCGATGAATTCGATTCTTTGGGAAAAGAACGCGACTACGACAACACCGATAGCAACGAAATGAAACGTGTGGTGAACACCATGCTTCAGCTTATCGATTCCTTACCGAAGCATTCAATTCTTATTGCTGCGACCAATCAGATTGATATGATTGACAGTGCTCTGCTTCGACGCTTTGAGTTGAAATTGGAGTTCAGAAACCCAAGTAATGAGTTGCTTGACAGCTTTTACGATAAATTGCTTGCCAAATACCCTGAAGAGTATAGACAAGTCAATCGAATGTATGATATTTCATTTGCTGAGGCACAGGACATCGTGTTCAGAACAGTGAAAAACAATATCATAGAGTCTGAATTAAGCAAAAAAGATAGACTCACCCAACAGAACATGGAAACTGATCCTTGTCTTAATTAGAAAAACGAACGAATTGAAATACGATACACGATCGTATTACAACAGAAAAGTCGCTTCTTTGAGAAGCGACTTTTTTATAATACCCCAAATGATTTGAAAGTATAAACTCTCATTAATGTACAGTCTATCGGCAAAATAAAGAGAGCCTCCAGCATGAACTTATTACATCAGGTTCATTTCATTCCTAATTTTTTATTTTCTTTTAGAAGTTCTATAGACTCTTTCAACCTTCGATAAACTGTTGCTTCCCTTTTGGCAGCAGTAATCCAGTAAACATAGTGTTGCTTGTAAGTTTGGGCAAGCTTATTGAAATTTGTTAATGCAGGTTCATTTTTCGCAAATTCCTTAATTATAAACTCAGGAATGTCAAACTCTTGAGTTTCTCTTAATTCTTTGGTCTCCCAATCAATCTTTCCTGTTCTTACGTACAGATCTATTTTCTTTAGCCCTGCTTCAGTCATTTTACCTTTCTTTATTAATTCAATCACAAGTTTCTTATTTAAATCCGACCAATTGGAAATATTGATTCTTGGAGTAAATATTCTTTTGTATTGATCATTGTCAATCCTTTTTACAAGGCTATCAATCCATCCGAAACAAAGGGCTTCTTCGAGGGCTTCCCTATATTTTACACATTCAATATCGACATGTTTTTTATAAAAGATCATCCAAATACCTGGATTCTTATCATGATTCTTTTCTAACCAACTTCGTAAGGCTTCTTTAGTCTTAAAATATTTATGCTCTAGGTCTTTCATTTGGCCTCTGTGATATTGTAGGTAAAGAGGGAAACTTTGTGACTATACGACTTTGTTAATTTTATTCTTGAAGCAAAAAAACGATCAAACAATTTTAAAATTAACAATTCTTTGATAGATATCGTGCTCTTGCTCATTAAAAGCAAAAACTAACAAAATACAAATATCCCCATACTTTCCAGGGAAATAGATATAACCTGGTTTATCTTTTAATAAATCCATAACACGCTAAGCCTTTAGCTTACAATTATGAGTCAATTGTATACGTATCGTCTTTATATATCTATCTTGTATTATCCTTTTTTCAGTAATCATTGTTACTATTTGGTTAAATAAATGGTCATCTATTTTCCAGTTAAAATTTAATACTATACACTTGGGACATGTTAAATATTCTCCATCAAGTTTGTTATAGTCACAGCGATTATAATAGTAATACAGGCTTAAATTTACTAATCAGTTTCGGTTTTTGTGGCCTCTACATGAGTTTGTAAACCACGAATTAATGCGTACATCCATTTTAAAATTTTATTATTTCATAATTTGGTCAATGATGTTCAGCGTATCCTGCCCGGACAACAATGACAACAGCTTAATTACATAATCTTAAGGCTACTAGGATATTTTAGCAAAGTGCTTTTCTTTAAAACTTGACATATATTTATGTATTTCGTAAATTAAAGAATATTATATACAAAGCCAAACTGGTGAAATAAGATACTAACACCAGGTGACAAACTTATTTTCTAACTTCAAAAAAGCAGGATGTTATGTTTAAAACAAAATTAATTCTTTTAGTGGCTCTTAGTATGGTATTTTTTGTGCGATGTTCAGACGAGCAAATAGCACCTGAACTTGGTGTGCTTAATTCAGGAACACCTGACCTTGGTGTGCTTAAATCAGGAAAAGCTGACAAGGCTACCGGTTCACTTGAACTTGAATGGAAAGGTGGTAAAAAAGGATCAGATCAAGGAAATCAGCCTGAAGATCTACTGACATATATTGAATTCAATGCAAAGGGTGCTACAACTAATAATGGCCCCAAAGGCGAAGTAGTTTATTCTGTGAAAAATCCTGATATGACTTTGCACCGCGAGATCAAAGCCGATGTTGTTGGAGTTGAGGTTAATGACGATACTAACAAAGCCTGGATCGTTGCTTTGATAGTATCCGATAGTAAAGTCTGTAATGATGTTGACCTGGAAGAGCACGAATCTGGCTGTTCTGATGCTGATAACGGTGAGGGCGGTTGTTCTGATGATAATGGCTCGAGTCATGATGGTGGATGCTCACATGACGAAGGTGATACAAGCGATGATGGATGCTCACATGACGAAGGTGATACAGGCGATGATGGATGCTCACATGACGAAAGCGGAACAGAAAATGGCCATCAACTAAGCGGAAAGAACTGTAGATTGGGTCAGTTAATTGCAATAAAGATTCATGACGGTGGCACACCCGGAACAAATGGAGACGGGATCACATGGAAATGGTTTGATGCTGATGCATCATGGGTCCCTTCAATTAAAAACATTGAGGATTGGCCTCATCTTTGCAAAAAAACTATAATAGGTGGCAACCTTGTTGTTCATAAGTAAGAAATGGGTGACTCTTTTTGAGAGAGGAAATTATTAACAGAATTCTTTTTAATTGCTTACGTTATTGCTAAGCTTCGTGGGCGATTTAAAAGAGTAATCTTATCAATGCACCAAGTAAGCAAGCCAATTAAATTTACTTATCTATTGTTTAACAAACCAAATTTAGTTGGCTTGCGGGTGTTTATTCATGTACTAAACTCTCAAGCTACTCACCACTGCCAATGAAATTTAGCACGTACCAAAATCCAACACCTACTTCTTTGCCATATGCCTACAACCAATGACATTTTCAACGTTTGCTCTTTGCCACTCCCGGCATTTGTTTTTATAGTTTCTTTCGATAATAGTATTTGTCAAAGCCTTTGGGAAAATCAGGTTCGGTTCCAATTTTTTCAAATCCGTTTTTTTCGTAAAATTCAGGTGCTTGAAATGAGAACGTGTCCAAACTTATGAACCTGCAATTCCGCTTTCTTGCTTCTTTCTCTGCCTCTTGTAATAGTTTTTGGCCAATCCCTACCCCTCTGTTTTCAGCTTTAACAACAAAGGTTTTTATTTCTAAAGTTCCCCAAAGAGAACGGCCATATAGTCCTCCAATTATTTCATTTTTTTCATTCCGAGTAAGGATTTCAATTGGTTTGTTTATTTCGGCTTCTAATTGCTCTGTCTGACTGGAGTTATACGCTACCAATAAATCAACAACCCTTTTATAAGCGTTTTGATCAACTTCATCGTTCACTTTAATATTCATTTGTCTAATTACTAATATTTAGTATAAGAATAGTAGCCGATTGCGGGCTTTATTCCTGTCATGTTACAAGAAAGTTGAAGCTGAATACATCTCTTGAATTCACTACTATTTCGGCTATTATTTTTAACATTGTTATGTCCGATTTTTATTCATTCTCAATGTCTAATATTTTTGAATCAATCCAATATATATTTTCTCCACTACTGAAAAATAAAAACTTATTGTCAGGTGATATATATGGAAATTTACTACTTTTTGTAAAATTCATTTTTAAACTTAAATCTACTGGATGACTCCATTCCCCACTTTTGTTTTTGAAAGATATGTATATGTGGCATAATTCCTTTTCAGGATTTTGTCGGTTAGAGCAGAATAATAAATAACTTTCATCCTGAGCAATAAAAGGAGTGTAATCTAAAATACTCGAATCCATTATATTTATAGGTTCAGGAAGAAGAACAGGATTCTTATATTCTCCATTCTCATAAATAGAGTAATAAATCCCTCGATTATATAGTTTCCCTTGAACTGAACCGGTATAAAATATTGTTTTGTTTTTGGATACAGTTGGATTCGATTCCGATTTATCCGTATTAATTTTATTTCCAATATTGATTGGAACAGTATAGTTACTATCAGTTTTAGTTGTATACCAAATATCGAGTCGTCCCTGTCCTCCCTCTCTGGTAGATGAAAAATAAATCGTACTGTCATGAGTAACAAAAGGTGCTTGATTATTACGACCAGTGGAAAAGGACGCAAGTTCAGGATATGTCCATTTCCCATCAATTTCTCTTATAGTCATTATTTTTGGTGGTATCGACATCCAGTAGATTTCTTTATTGTCAATAGAAAATGAAGGAAAACAATGCAATCTTCCTTTCCCTGAAATTAAATCTGGAGCAAAGACTTCAGGAACTGTGACCGGAAAATCAAGTCCTAAGTATTCACCCCTGTAATTTGTTTCTAAAATTTTCTCATCATTTTGTTGTCCAAATACATTAATACAAAGAGTCAATAATATAAATGTTGTAATTACTTTTCTCATAAGCTGTCTCCTTTTAATTGGCACATAACAAGTGGTAAGTCGCCATGCGACTTATATTCCCTATCTGGATATTTTAATAAATCACTATCAAGCTTACACTTATCAACCAAATTTATGAAAATTAGAGTATAAACAGTATCTACTACCAAAGTAAAATTAGAACGGCATATAAAATAGAACGCATCTACATTATTGTTAATTACGGAATTCTAAACAAATAAAAAGGTGCAGCCTTAGGGCTACACTTCAGTCTTGTTCTTAATAAAAGGCAATTCAGTTCAATATTATTTAAACAGCGCTTAAAGTAACAAGCGCTTCTTTTCCTCATTTTCTCAACCTTATATTTCAATTCCCTGATCTATTTCTGCCTTAGCCTGACTTATTTCCGCATTCCCCTGAGCTATTACCGCATTCCCTTTGCCAATTTCTGCTTTCCCTTGGTCTATTCCCTCACTCCGACGGTCTACTTCCACATTCCCCCGGTCTATTTCTGCATTCCCCTGAGCTACCTCCACATTCCCTTGGGTAATTTCGCAGCTCCCTTTCATGACAATAATCTAAATCTAAACGTTCTATTGACGAACCTATATCTCTGAGCAAAAATAATGCACCAAAAAAGGTGTGGTCTCTCAACCACACCTCAGTCTCTTCTAAATAAATGCACCCCCCTTAAGTATACTATCTCAAACCTGAATGCGATTAGTATGCAACCGCCTGTCCCGAAACAGGTACGGATACATGCCCCTGAACCACAAGCCACTTATTGTTACGTTTCTCGAAAACAGAAGTCAACCTAAGCCCTTCCATATGAAGTGGTTGACCACCAGACAAAATATCCCAGTTCAACAGACAACTGGTCCATGCCACATTTCCGGATTTACACAGCTTGATGGTTGTTTTATAGATCTCTATCTTAGATTCTGAGGTTTCTTCGAAGAATTTTTTCTGAGCCGCAATAAATTCATCTTTACCCATCATCCTTTCCTGAGCATCAGTACCAAAAATGATCATATCAGGATCATCACAGAGAATTGTTTCAATCATATCCACATTTTCATTCTGATGAGCAGAGATCCATTGGTTCAAGCTTTCCGACACAAGGGCTTTTTCACTCTCTAGGTCTACAGCTGTTTGGCAGCTTATCAAAAGCATTGCAAAACTAAGTGGTAATAAAAATAGCTTTTTCATTGTTCTAAGGCTTTTATATAATTAATAATGGTGCTAATACAAAGGTACGACATTAAACAGGTGGTAACCAGAAGATAGCAAGCGAATTCACAATCCAATCAATGACCTCTAACCGCCCCCATAAAGGGGCTTTGCAAAGCCTGCTCTATATCTTATCTCAGTCTCATCCGTTATGAACGCTACTGGGACAGGACAATGCTTGCAGACCGCATTGCATCGGGACCCGAAAGTGTTAGAATAATCTGATTTTGACCCTCCTCTTAGATTTTGTAAATTTATATAAAGCCTCACGGGTACCGACCTTAGCCCTCTCTCTATATATCCTTTTGAGTACAATTTCACCTTAAAACAACTCTTATGAATCTTCTGTTAATGTTTAGTCTAGGTATTGCAGTATTCCTGTTAAGCGGGATACGTATCATTTTTGAATACAAAAGGGCGTTAAAATTCAGATTTGGAAAGTATATCAAGATACTGGAGCCTGGTTTTAGATGGATCATCCCCATAGTGGAAACCATTCAAATTGTGGATATCCGTGTGATCACAATCAATATCGACTCCCAGGAAGTCATGACTGAAGATAATGTCCCTTGTAGTATCGACGGCGTGGTATTTTTTAGAATCAACGACCCGGAGAAGGCTGTTCTGGAGGTAGAAGTATTTAAATTTGCCATCATGCAATTGGCACAGGCTGCACTAAGAGATGTCTGTGGAAAGGCGGAACTGGATACCATCTTATCGAAGCGTGAAGAGTTAGGGAAAAGCATCAAATCGATTGTTGAAAAGGAAACAATGGAATGGGGCATCATCATTATCGATGTCAAAATTAAAGACATTCAGTTACCAGAAAACATGAGACGTATGATGGCGAACCAGGCTGAAGCGGAACGCTCCCGTAGAGCTCGGATTATCCTTGCCCTTGCTGAAGAGCAAGCTGCAGCAAACTTATTGAAGGCTGGTAAACTCATTGACCAATCCCCCTCAGCCATTAAGCTAAGACTCTATCAAACCCTGGCCAACATCGCCTCAGAAAAGAATTCAACTATTCTTTTCCCATTCCCTGAGGAGGTACTACCGAGGAATACAAAGAAGGATTTATTAGATGAATAGGGGTTCTTAATTTGTATTATCTTATTTTGTAAGGACCAACAACTGCCGTGTGTGCAGCCTGTTGTGATTGGCTATGCATTATATTAGTACGCGTCTCCATTATTTATTCATGTCAGATGTAATCAATCCCCACTCCTGTTCCATTTTTTCTTTCAACTTTATGGGCGTATCCGTTCCTAGCAATAGAGAGAATGTTTTATTGTCTGCTGGAGATTCTTCAGTACCATAATTGTATACGAATTTTACTTGAGCTGGAGGTGACAATTTTGTCTTAATAAAAATCGCTTTTTTGTGTTCAGACAAAAACAAAAGAGCAATATCTCCATTATTAAGCAAAAACCAACCTTCGAGGTATTTGTCAAGTTTGATTTTTTCTGTTTGAATTCTTGGTTGTCCTATACCCCACAAGCGGATACGAGGTTTGTAACTGTAGTCAGCATTTACATCTACAATCTTTATACTTTCCAGTATTAAAGAGTCTTTGGGGATTACTCTTCCGTGTAGAGTCGCACTAATTTTTAGCTCCTTATTGCTAATTTGGTATTTAATATTCTCCGATGAACAACTTACAAGCCCAAGACAAAACAATAATGTCAAAACTAAACTCCAGTTTGAAGATGTTATGTTGTTTGTACTACACATGCTATTTAATAGATGAAACCATATTAGTATCAATTTGATTAGCTGTCCATTCAGGATTTCACTTATAATCAGTTAGCAAGCTTTATCTCAATTAATCGTTTGATATCAGGTATTATCAAATCGTTTTTCACATCAATTCTTATTCCTCTTCCCTCGGCATATTTGGTTGCTTTCTCAAGTTCTTCTTTAATTTCGAATGAAATCGTGCTCTCCATGATCATGTCCATCGCTTTCTGTCCAAAAACAAAGGCTACTTTAAAGTATTGCTTTCTTGGCAGGAAATAGATAATCGCTCTTTTCTTGTCTTTAATCCTGTAAGACCATCCGTATTTCTTGCCGGGATAATTCCATTCCGCAAGTCCTTTGGGATACACTCCCATTACGAAATCTTGTATCTGTTTCCATAGGTCATGAGATGCATCCAATACCTCAAGCAAATCGCTATCAGTTGGTTGAATGGCCTTATCTGTAAATGTGCTGATATCATCCATTTTGAATGGGTTTAGAATCGTTTAATCAAATTGAAATACAGTCTTGTGTAAGTATTCGATTTTTCGAAAGTACCTTCATAGTTTGCAGAGAAAGACAGTTTCTTGTGAATCCTCCATAACAGATTGAGCTCTGCAATATGCTGGTGCAGCTTACTCCCATTGTATCGGTAGGTGTAATCGACATAGCTGTAATGAATACCTCCAAACAGCTTGGCCGGAATAATATCCCGGTTGAGTCTTAACCTATAGATTTGCCCCTTGAGATAACTGCTGCGTAACTGAGTACTCGAAACCGTCGCAGAACTATTGATCAGGGGCACATTTCGATAAGAAACAAAAGCATACATATTCTTAGACGGTTCCGGATCATTTTTTCGGGATCGGTAACCGATATTCCCACCAAGGGCCAGGTTTTTCACAGGACGGTAATTGACTCTGAAACGGAAGCCTTGTCGTGTTTCGTTTTCAAGAATCTGAAAAGCAAGACTTTTAAAGGTTTCGTAATAAATCACATTTTTACGAATATCGTAGGAACTCGAAAGGGACAATTTACGTGATACACGGTACCTTAATGACAGGTACAAACTGGTCAGATCAAAGTCACTTTTAGAAGAACCCTCTTCCAGTTTAAACAAGTCCACCTCAAAGGAACTGAACAGGAAGAGATTCTTCAGGAGGGCATTGCTATGCTGAAAATAGAGCAGTCTTCTATCGGTATTTGAATGGTACTTTTGCTCAATAAAAGCCAGGGTATTTTGCATATACCCCCGATCGGTTTTAAGCCGATGTTCCAAATAGCCTCCAAACTGGACTTGATTAAAATTGAAACCATAATCCAGATAATCAGGTCGTGATCCGGCTACAACACCCAGAGATAAATTGCCAAATCTCTTTTCAGCCTGAACACCATCAATCGCACCAATATTCGCAATCTTGGGGTTTATTTTTCGTCCCAACCAAATATCAGAACTTTCATTCAGCTCATATTTCATAGCCAAACTGTATATCTTCAAGGCATTATAAAGATTCGATTTCACCTCATCCCACTCACCCGACTTGTGCGAAAACCGAATATGCGTTTCGGCAGAAAACTTAGAATCAGATATGTTTTGTGTGTTCATCGACAGGGAGTACCTCATCCTGTGATTACTGCTAATATCCGTGTTGGATAAATTTGAATAAGATGCAACAGATAAGCGACCATAAAATGCCTCTTTTGACCCATTGGACATTTTTTTAAGCTTTCCAGTTGAGGGAAGACTGGCTACTGTGGTTTTGTAATCAGCATCCTTTTTAATGATTTCTGGTTTTTCTTCTGATAGCTTATCCTTTTGTTTCGCAAGCAACTTATCCCCTACGTTTAGGCTCACATCTCCAATAAGACTGGCAACCACAGAAATTGAAGATTTATTTTTCACCATCAAGACGGGAACAAGAACGCTTTCACTTTTCAAAAATAAAGTATCTCCTACATGAATAAGCCTGGTGCTCAAGAATTTCACATAGACGTTTTGAGAGCTTTTGTAGGAAATTTCACCCTCCAAAAACTGCACCTGTGCTTGTGCATTAGCACCAAGTCCAAGCAATATTATAATGATAAGTGGAATGATGTATTTCATTTCAAATTCTATTTTAGCCGATTAATTCTCTTTTTCCGTCATATTCAATCCCGATAGTATCAGGACTATTGGATAATCGGTATTAATCATCTCCGGTAGGATGACAGGATAAGCAGGAATTACTCTCATATACATAGTCGGCTACCTCATCGTGATCTTTATCGGTGTCTGTTCTATTGTGTTCATGACAAGTAATACACGAGAATAGTGCGTAATTACTTGTATTGGTATGGCAGTCGGCACACAAATTCCATTTGCCATTGTGTTTGCCACTGTAAATGGGGAAATATTGTCCATCATGATCGAAACTAGCAGGTTCCCAAGCATTATCAGTATGGCAAGCCTCACAATCGGTAGGGAAATTAGCCGCCGAATGCGAAGGATTGGTCGTATTATTATATTCCGAAGCGTGACAGCCGAAGCATGTGTTATGTGTATTAGCATAATCTCCTTCATGGCAGGCAAAACAATCAGTAGCAATGGAGGTGTGTGCCCCTTTTATCACAAAGAATTCATTGTGTTGGTCGAAGTTAGCGGGTTTCCATCCAGGCTTAAGGCTATGACAAGCCTCACAATTTTGCGATAAGCCAGCCGTCTGATGATTGGGATTGGTGCTGCCATTATAATCTGATTGGTGACAGCCAATACAATCTGGTGAAATTGCTGAATAGCTATTGCTCGTATGGCATTTAAAACAATCACCAATAGCATGTCCCTCTCTTAGTGGAAAGAAAACATGGTTGATGCCTGAAGAAGACCAATCAAAAGCTGTTAATTCGTGGCACTGTTCACAAGAGGTTGAATAATTATTAGTCACATGATTAGGTTGTGTCGCAGCCATGTAATCTTGTCGGTGACAATCAATACATTCAACATTTAGAGGCTCAAAACGCAAAAAGTTTTCAGCTGCATGACAATCGTAACAATCAGCCATAGCATGCGCACCCAGAAGTGGAAATCTACTTTGCTGATGGATTTCAGTTGTGTTAGTCACGATCCAGGATTGGGGACTGTGGCATTGCGCACAATCATCACCCAAAGTCGTGCTGTGAATATCAGTATGGCACTGCGAACATTCCTGTTGAGCTTCTGAAAAGACCAATGTAGGATGACACAATTTGCAAGAGACGTTTTTGTGCTGACCATGAAGTAAAAACTCAGTCGTGTTGTGATCAAAAGCAAGGGTTTCCCTATTAACCTCCCAGCCCTCCTGGGAATGGCACAGTTTACAGTCGGTCTTCCAACTTTTTCCGTGAGGCGTTTGAGAAAAAAGACTTAGAGAGAATGACAAAACCAAGATTATTGATGACAGGTAGCGCATTGGAAATCTTTTAGTTTGTATTGCTTATATGTGATTTGATTTTCTTCTACTTCTTTATGACAAGCGGAACATGGTTGCTTCAAATGTTCCCCTTCTAATTTAAATTGGGTATTATCATGGTTAAACTCAGAGGCTTGCCAATTAATAAAGTTATGACATTTAAGGCAATTTGTTTTACCCTCAATGTCAAATTGTTTGCGATGTTCATCCTGGTGACAACTTAAACAATCATTATCAAATCCGGTGAATTGTTGTTTAACATGAGTTGGGTCGTCCTGCCTGAAATGACAGGCTCGGCAAGTTTGTAAGCTGTGTGCGCCCAATAGCTTGAAAGCTGTGCGTTGATGATCAAATTCCACATCGCTCCAGCTGCTCACAGCATGGCAATTTTCACAATTCTCCTGTGGATAGAATCGCTCCTTAAGAAACCCCTTATGGATATTCTCATGACAATCTACACAGCTTTCACCAATCCCTTTAAATCGCCATTTATCGTCCTTTTGGTGACAAGCAAAACAGGCAGTTGCCAGATGTGCCCCCTCTAATACAAACTTAGATTGATTGTGATCTTCAATAGTAAATGTCGAGCTTGCGAACCCCTCAACGGTATGACATAGCTTACAATCCGGAGATTGATTGTTCTTTCTAAACTGGCCCTCGTGAATATCCTGATGGCAATTGGAACAGCGTTTGTGTGCTATAGGTTTGGTATAGGAACCTGTGTGGCAAGTCTTGCAATCTACATTTTTGTGTTTGCCCTCCAATTTGAAATTGCTTCGATTGTGATCGAAATTATTCAGGGCGTTTAGGCTACGAAACGAATTCACCGAATGACATTCAGTACACTTGTTCCCAAATTTGTTCTTGTGTACATCAATATGACAAGCAGTGCAGGTTTTGAATTCAAGACCTTTGAAGTTTTGAAACCTCTCTCCATTTACAATTTCTATCTTATGACATTGATCACAGTCCACCTTTTGATGTTTGCCTTCTAATGGAAATTTCGTTTTGCTATGCTGAAACTTGCTTGCAGGCGCAAACTGATCCATATCATGGCAAGCCATACAATCAGAGGATAGGCTTTCCTGGTGGTAGTCCTGATGACAGGACAGACAAGAGGTTCCCAGTCCCAAATAAGTGTACTCTTTTTTTGCAATATTTTTATCGGAAATATATTTAGTCTGATGACAAGCCTTACAGTCATTTTTTTGATGGGCGCCTGTCAATGGAAATCCCGTTAAATCATGCTTAAATGTTTTTTTATCGAAACGAATCATTTCAAATTTAAGACCATGATGATCGCTATGGCATTCAATACATGCCTTACCTTTTACTTCGCTGGAAACATGATAGCCTTTCCCCAGTTCAATTCGTTTATTAAGCAAACTATGGCAATCCAAACATTTAGTATCGGATACCTTCTCTCCCAGAATATGACACTGCGTACAATTTGAAATACCTTCCAAATGGGCATGAGCTTTTGAAAGTTCACCCGGAGACAATTGGGCAAAACTCTGGAGGCTTAAAAAAAGAGCCACAAATGGGAATAAAACATGCTTAAACTTCATATACTCTAAACAATTGTTTTTACTTGTGTTTCAAAACGGCATCTCCGAATTTCTTCGTGATATGGATACCTGAATTTTGAAGAAATTGAGTGGGTAATTCACCACCTGCAAAAATGTAAACCAAATCATTTTCAAGATTGATCTCATCTTTTGATGCCTTTATCGAAAGGCACACACTATCTTCCTGAATGGATGCGATATTGGAATTGTATTTCACATCGATACGCCCGGTTTCTATAGCGGTATCAATCGCAACCTTATTTTTCGGTTTTAGACGATTAAAAGATTCCTTTCGATAAGATAAAGTCACCTTATTCTGATCAGCCAGAAGGATTGCAGATTCTATTGCGGAATCGCCTCCGCCAACCACCACAATATTTTTATTTTTGATTTCCTCTGGTTCAAGAAGTCGATAGAAAACTTTTTCTGATTCCTCACCAGGCACATTTAGTTTTCGTGGCGACCCTCTCCTGCCAATGGCTATTAATACACTTTGTGTGGTGTATTCTTCCCCCGTTTTAGTGCGTATTTTAAAGCCGCCTTTTTCTGTAAGAATCGTATCTACTTTCGCATTTTCTGTAATACGAATCTCATTCTTCTGCAACACCTCTTCCCACAATGAAAGTAAGACCGACTTTCGGGTTTCATAGAGTTTAGCCTTTCCATGAAGAGGTAAGTCCATAGGAGAAGTCATCACAATCTTTGTCCTTGGAAAAGAATAAACGGTCCCGCCAAGGCTGTCTTGCTCAAGTGTCAGAAAATTGAGCTTGTTTTTTTTAGCCATTAGGGAGGCGGAAATACCAGCCGGTCCGGCACCAATTATAATCACATCGTACTGGGAAGAATGATTTTTCTTAATCTTCTTTGAGAGATTTTCAATGGCTTGTTTGCCCTGTTCAACCGCATTTTTAATTAAACCCATACCTCCCAGCTCTCCGGCTATAAAGATGCCTGGCACATTCGTTTCAAAATTCTGATCGACATGTGGTAGCTCTACCCCTCGTTTTTCAGTCCCGATACACAAAGTGATGGCCCGGGTTGGACAGGCATGAAAACAGGCGCCATGCCCAATACATTGTGAGGCATTAATAATGGTTGCCTTACCATTTCGTATGCCAAGAATATCCTTTTCGGGACAAGAGGTGATACAGGCGCCACTTTTAATACAAGAATGCTGATCAACCACGGGGTGAAGCGATACGGGCTCGTACAAGCCGTCTTCTTTCGCTTGAGATATTTTCTCCTCAACAAGCTTTGACTCGCGATTTTGTTTGCGCAAATAAATGGCCACAACAATAAAGCAAATCAGAATGACCGCTGAATAAATGACTATCTCTTCAATCATCAATACCATAACTAAAAAATCCATTTATATCCGAAGATAAATGTAACAACAACATGAACGAATAAAATGATAAGCATGACCAGAGCGAAGGGCAAATGGGCAACATGCCAATACTTAAACAGCCTTTGCATATAGGCCAGTCGTCCAATCTTTCTATTCAAAACAATCTCATTTATAACGAGACGTTTAATTCTTAGACGTTTCGGACGAGAGAGTCTGTTTTTCCTTAACACAGAATCGATTCTTTTATAAGCTCTACGATCCTGTTCCATCTTTTTAATTAAACGAATCAATAGAAATCTAGAAGACGTTTCAGACTCACCAAGTGCAGATGTTACAATGATCTGAAAGCTTTCCTCATCCAGACTGTATTCTTCTTTCAAAAGTTCTCCAATATTCGTTTTATCCTCCCTGACTTCTTTTAAACTCAATTCTCGCCCTTCTATAGTCCTTGGAATCTGAATATAAATATATCGGCCTATTATGCCACTGATGACCACAGCCACCATGCTCCAAAAGGAGATGGCTACCAGACCACCAAATTTAAAAGCGGTGTGGTACAAAACAAATACAGGTCCCAAGGAACACAAGAAAATATGAAACTCCAGCCAATATTTTAAAATTCCAATTCTTGAAAATAAAGCAATTCTTTTTCTTGCCATATACGAAAAAACTCCAACGAGAATCAGCAGGGTGCCAACAATCCCCAAACCGTGTCCAATCACACCACTGGGTTTAAGCATTTTATGATCTGTATGATAAAATCGTTCTTCCAGATTAAGTTCATAATAGCTCAAACCATAATAACCAATCAAAACAATTGCAACAAGTACAATCAATACATAAACTGCAATAGAAAGCCGATGAATTAATATAGACATAAGGATGTTTTCAGATCAAGGTAAAAATTAATATTTGGAAAGTCCTTCTCCATCAACTATTTAAACAAGATCTGTATTTAAATAAGCTCAGAGACAAGGGTATTCTTTCTTCAGGAGTTTCCAACATGAGTCTTCGAATCCCTGACATCTCTTAAACCCAATTCTCGCCCTTCTATTGTGCCGGAAATCGAATATATTAAAATCGACCAGTTATTCCGCTAAAACCACAGCTACCAGACTACCGAATTAAAATACTATGCGGTACTGGCCTTTTCTTACTACAATTTAATCAAGGTCATGTTTAAATAAATTCGAGGGGCAAACCTCCAAGCTAAATATCAAATCTTCTTTAAACTCGTTCGAGGTTAAACTTTTCAATCAAAATTTATTTCACAAAAAACAGATCTAATTTGCCATAATATTATTAATTTAGTCATGCAGCTTAAGAGATAAGGCTATACAAATCAAACCTTATCCCTATTTTAAATACCCAAAATCTTAAAATCATAAGAAATGAAAAAGAAAAAAAATGAATTCAACGATTTGATGGATAGAAACCCTGGTAACTGGAAAGGTATTTTTTATTTCAATCGCAGAGACCCAAGAATTCGAGTTCCAAAACTGGATCCAGGATTAGGATGGACCCTTAATTTTGCAAACCCATACACTTATGTCATTATTATTGCAATTGCGGGGATTATCGCAGCTTCGATGTACCTGGGCTTATAAGACTGCCTGCTAGTTCTCTTGCTGTTTATTACAGATTAAGACGGGTTAGGAAACCAACGCTCACTCCTCCCACTGTACAGATCTAAATCAATGAGCCCATGGACGACTCACATATTCTTTCGGAAGCCTTCTCAAAAATTAAAGACTACCTGAACAACAATCAGGATAACAACCTTCCTATTGTCAAGTTTAAGACGCCATCAGAACTCGCTGCCATCATCGATCTTGAAGTAAAACCAGAGCCAGTCTCCGAAAAGGAATTTCTCAAGCTACTGGATCAGTACCTCGATTATTCAGTGAAAACCGGAAATAAACAATTCCTGAACCAGCTGTATTCGGGTTTTAATTTCCCTGCCTTTATTGGCGAGGTGTTTACCGCTTTGGCTAATACATCGATGTATACCTACGAAGTGGCTCCTGTGGCCACATGCATCGAAAGTGAGATGATCAGGCTGATGAACAGCTATGTGGGTTACACCCAGGGAGATGGTGTATTTGTGAGTGGTGGCAGTAATGCCAATTTAATTGCCATGTTTTCGGCTCGCAACCGCATTTTCCCCGATGGGCGTTTTCAGGGCTACGATAGCAGCTTAAAACTGAGTGCTTTTGTCAACGAACAAGCTCACTATTCCTTCGAGACAGCTGCCAACCTGATCGGCATAGGCGCAAAAAATATCATTAAGGTCAAAACGAATAAAAAGGGTCAACTGATTCCTGAAGAATTGGAAAGAGAGATTAAGGCATCGATCAAGCGAGGCGAAAAACCCTTTTTTGTTGCGGCAACCTGTGCCACTACCCTGCTTGGCGCTTATGATCGCCTCGAGCCTATGGCTGCCATTTGTAAAAAGTATGGTATTTGGCTGCATGCCGATGGTTCCTTTGGGGGTTCTATCATTTTGAGTGACACACACCATCACCTGATGGCAGGCATAGAAAAAACCGATTCCTTTGCTTGGAACCCACACAAGCTGATGAATATCCCCCTGATTTGTTCAGCCCTTCTGGTTAAAAAGCGAGGCTGCCTGCAACACAACATTACCGATATCAATACCAGTTATATTTTTCATGATATCGACAAGATTGAAGACCTGGGAAAGAAGTCCATCCAGTGCGGTCGTAAAGTCGATGCAGTGAAACTCTGGTTTGCCTGGAAGTATTTTGGTCTCGAAGGCTATCAAAAACGCATCGACAATCTGATTGAGATGGCTCGTTATGCCGAGGGAATCGTTCAAGAACACCCCCAACTCGAACTCATGGCCGAACGTCAATCCTTTGCTGTCTGTTTCCGCTATGTACCAAAATATAAAACAGACTTAAATGCTTTTAACCTTCAAGTTCGTGAAGCCTTACGTAAAAGTGGAAAATCGATTATAAACTACGGCTATATGGGAAATACATTAGTCATTCGCCTGGTCACGGTAAATGGAGAGCTGCTAAAATCAGATATCGATTTATTCTTCCATAATTTACTGAACGAAGCTAAAATTCTTGAGGATGAGCTCGGTGCTGTGAAAGCCTAATTCTCGATCAAGCACACAAGTTTGGTCTAAGTGCACGAAGAATATTTTTGGGATTATGTGGAAATTTTATGATTATCTTTTTATTTTTTTTCGCTAGAGCCGCTGGGCTCTTACTTTTTTCTTAGATAAAAAAGTAAGCAAAAAATCAAGTCAGCCTGATCCTTGTTTCCTCTATGTGGAAGCAACACTAGCACGCCTCACGGCAGGCTGACAAGGCCCGCCCAAAGCATTTAGATAAAATATGACTATGCAAACCTAAGAGAAGCTTCGGGATGATTTTTGTTACTTTTCATCAAGAAAAAGTAAAAAAGAGAAAAAATAGTCTGTAGTTGGAATCTGATTTTGCTGTGAAATCATTTTATTTTCTCAAATTCTCAAAGAAGTAACCAAAGTGAGATTCTTCCTCTTTCAACAAAGTAAGATTATTTATTTAAACCAACTTTTGTTCCTACACCCTAATTCTGCCCTTATTTTTATTCAAAAAATTACTGTCTATAGAGAATCTCCCAGAAATATGGATCTGGATTAAATATCATTTTGAAGAATTAGTTGGCATCTGCCCCCAATAGTTTTAGACCTTCCAGAGCAGAGGGATCCTGAGGAAAATACCACAAGCTTTTCTCGAAAAGAATTAAGGCCTCCCGACTTTTCCCCATACGGTAATTTGTCCATGCCAGCATGATAAGTGCATCGTATCTAAAAGGATATAAATCGACCACTTTTTTAAAGTGAAGATGAGCTTTTTCATATGCCTCCTGGCCGTAATAGATAAGTCCCAATCGGTAATTGGCTACAGTTTGGTTGGGCGAGATCTCCAGAATTTCTTTGTAGAGGCTTACCACCTCAGTCCATTTTCCTATAGCGGCTTTGGGCAAAACCAAACCAAATTTTGCCTCCTCTGCATAGGGCTTCAAATTAATCGCTCGCTGATAGTGTGCAATGGCCTCTGTAAATACCCCGGCCTGATAATTGAGCCAGCCCAAACGCAAGTTAATTTCATAGGAATCCTCATCATAAACTTCTTTCAACTTTTCAAGTGCATGAGAAAAATCACCTACCTTCTCATATTTATAACTCTCTTCAAAGGCCGATCTAACCATCTTGTAATTTTGTCCTGACAGCTTGCTGAACACCAGAAACAAAATAAGTAAATTGAATGACACGTATTTTATTATCCTTAGAAATTCCATTTTATACCTCCAGTTATCGATTGTACACTAATGTGTTGACGATGTATCTCATCATTTATCATATAAGCATTTTTTTCTTTCTGGTTTTGATACAGAAGAAATAGGCTCAGATTTCCTTTAAACAAATATTGATAGAAACTTATCTCTTTTCTATTTTTCACCAGGTTTACACCATTAAATACAGAATACCCTTCATTCTCTACTTGCTTGAACATATCTCCAAAACTATATCCCACATGTGCCCAGGTATTTTTTGCCAACTTAAACCCTGCTCCACTTTTCCAATAGCTTCGATTCAACCAGCCTCCTTCCAGTTTTTCCTCCAATTGATTGGTAAAACTAGCTTGCAGGTAAAACCTAAGATTCCCCTGAGGATAAAAATGAACAGATACCTCTTGTTGCCAACGAGTCAAGACATCCATATTAGAATACAATAGCCCAAGTTTCACTTTCCAGTTGGATATGTCCTGATGAAGCCCCAAATACCCAATAAAACTATTTTGAGTGATCGAATAAGGAGTGATTTCAACGGCAGCTGCCCCATCACCATTTCCTCCATCACCATTTCCTCCATCACCGTTTCCTCCATCACCGTTTCCTCCATCACCGTTTCCTCCATCACCGTTTCCTCCATCACCGTTTCCTCCATTACCGTTTCCTCCATCACCGTTTCCTCCATCACCATTTCCTCCATCACCGTTTCCTCCATCACCATTTCCTCCATCACCGTTTCCTCCATCACCGTTTCCTCCATCACCGTTTCCATTCCCATTTAATTGTGGTGTTATTAATGCCGCTTCAGTTATCGTTTCCACGGTAAGGGGATGTCCTTTCACCTTCATATGTAACCAATGTCCTGAAATCACCAGCTCGGTTCCCCAGCCCAATTGGACAGAACTTTTCAAATAATATTGATTTTGCTTTACCTCTTCGCCAAAAGGAATCCCTTGAGATATGATCGAATTCTTTAAATCCACCTGGCTGTAGGCATGAAATATCTCAGCTCTTTTACCCAACTGATGATTCAACCCTACACTATAATGATGAAATTGATTGCGAACAGTTTGTTGTTGAACCTGGTCTGAATCAATGGCATAATCTTCAAGAAACTCATATTTGGTTTCAGCATAAATTCCTGCAATAAGCTTTGTTCTATCTATGTCATATTTTTCGCGAATAGATTGAGACAAATCGTTTTGCATACGTCTGGCATCCTTGTTTCTACCTCCCAGGAGATAGGAAAAGTATAAATACTCTTTCAAACTGGTATCTTCAGGGTTTAATCGGGATAGTTTTTGAAAAAAGACAGCTGATTTTCGATAATTCTCCAACTCATAATAGGCTATAGCCATTCGCAAACGCAAGTGATAGAAATCAATGCCTTGTTTAATAGAGTTTTCACCGACCAAAATCAATTGTTTCCATTCCTGTTTTTGATAAAGGGCATAAGTTTCCCTGTACACCTGATTAACACTCAGAGATTGCTGAGCATGTACGAATGAACTCATCAGAATAGTCAAAATCAATATGCTTGCATATTTCCACATCTCATTTCTAGTGTTTTACCTTTTCTATGAATCTTAATTCGAAGTGAAGCTCCGCTTTCTACAATAATTTCACTAAGCAGATGCTCCTTCATGTCAGGATGACCACATATCAATTTAGATACCAGCTCGATTTTTTCGGACGTTATCCCATCCATTTTGTTCAAATAATCCAATTGGTATTCCGACTGTAGATAAATGTAAAATGGAGCTATAAAATCCTGAATAAAGAGTTTTCCTGCCCCGTAAACCAAATTAGGAGGAACTACTGCCTTTATATTCAACTTCGGGTAGAATCCCAGGTAAACTTTATAGCAAGACAAGTACAGGCAATACAAAAGAGAACGTCTACTACCCAAATAGTTATGAAACTGCAAGACGTTTGCCTCAACACTAAAATAGGCGCGTGAATTGGTATGATTGCAGTACAGATATGTGTTAGTTAGCGTATCAGACTTCACTTCGAAATGCCAATTCTTTTGTGAATAAATCATTCTAAAATTGTCTCCTGATGTCACCTCAAAACTAAATTTCTGCCCCAACTGAAAGTCCAAAGTTTGCCTTAAGAGAGGGTGAGGTTCTCCCCTTAGCAGTTTGGCTGACTTTAATGGCTGAGAATACGATTTAAGCAATACTTGCTCCTCCATCCTCTCAATATAATGAGGCAGGGCAATCTCTAAAGTAGCCGAACCGATGTAAGGAGTCGTTTGAAACTGAAAATGAATGTGCGGAATGGGAGATCTTCCCGAATTGCCACAGGTTCCAAGGATGTCTCCTTTTTTTACAATATCTCCTTTTTCCACCTTAAAACTAGCTTCTCTGAAATGACTCAACTGGGAATATAGGCCGTTTTGATGATGAATCACCAGACTATTTCCCCAATTCTGATCCAGATTTACTTCTCCTATTTCATTATCGGGAACGCCATCCAGAATATTTACGATCACACCATCGGCCGGACACAAGATTGTTTTATTGTAACAGTAGTAGTCATTTACATGATTACCCTGGTTCTTATACTGTTTATCCTGATCATCTACAATAGCAAAATCCAAGGCATGGCGCCAATCATCTTTATGAGTATATTCTCCATTATGAGCCTGAGTAACTGTCCATTCTCCAATAAAAGGTAACTGAAAATCAGATAATCCCATGGAGGACATCCGTAGGGTATTATTTCTAAAGAAATACAAATTCTTTTCGGGGGAATTGTGCTGCACTCTTACCTCCTGCAACTTCGCATAGGGCTTATATCTCAATTTTAATATATATAAGAAAAGAAGTGTTACCACATTAAATGGAAGTGCATAAATAGAAAGCCTGTATGGCGCAAACCAATGCATGCTACTTAGGGTGACTAATACCACGATGGGCAAAAGAAGTACAATCCATAAATAAGAGTACAAGGATGGAATAATATAAAATCCCCCCAGTGCAATTGAAGTTAGAATAAAATTAAAGCCGATATAGGTATAACTCAACTCGTTGATGTTTGCACCAATCAGTCCATAAAAAAAGTAAGCGACATAGAAGCCAAATATCGCAAGAGTAAAGGCAATTCGCGAATACAAAAGTAGGCCCAAAAGAATGAGTAATCCTGCCAACCAATTGCTTTGAAAGAAAATGGCCCCAAGCGATTTAAGAAAGATGGATATTGAATCAAGCAATTCAAGATAATACAAAAAGAGAAAAAGGCCATCCTGTTCCCGGGATGGCCATATTTATATTTCTATAAGAGCAATTTATTTACTTTTAACTTTTTCTTTATAGGCATCCTTATGAACGGCATTCACAGCCCTCCCCGAAGGATCAGCATTATCACGAAAGGCTTGATCCCAGGCCAGTGCTTCCGCTGTACTACAGGCAATCGATGGAACCGAAGGCACACAGGCAGCAGCCGTATCCGAAGGAAAATGCTGCTCAAAAATACAACGATAGTGATATTCCTCTTTCGACATTGGTGGATTAACATGAAAACGATAGCTTGCGTTTTTCAACTGATCATCAGAAATATCTCTGTCTGCAATGTCTTTTAGCGTATCAATCCAGTTGTAACCTACCCCATCAGAAAACTGTTCCTTTTGTCTCCAGGCGACACTTTCAGGCAAATAATCTTCGAAAGTTTTTCTTAAAATCCATTTCTCCATTTTCCCATCTTTCGCCATTTTATCCTCAGGATTTAAGCGCATAGCTATATCCAGAAATTCCTTATCCAGAAATGGGACACGACTCTCGACACCCCAGGAAGCAATAGACTTATTTGAACGCAAACAATCGTAAAGATGTAATTTGCTCAGTTTACGAAGCGTTTCAGTATGGAATTCTTTTGCATTGGGAGCCTTATGGAAATAGAGATAACCACCAAACATTTCATCGGCACCTTCTCCAGAGAGAACCATTTTGATTCCCATCGATTTAATAACCCTCGACATCAGATACATGGGGGTCGATGCGCGTATGGTTGTCACATCGTAGGTTTCCAAATGGTAAATCACATCGCTTATAGCATCCAACCCCTCCTGAACCTTGAAGGTAATCTCGTGATGAACCGTTCCAATATGATCAGCAACCTTGCGGGAGGCCAACAAATCGGGTGAGCCTTCCAAGCCAATCGCAAAAGAATGTAATTGAGGCCACCAGGCATCCTGCTGGTCAGCAGTTTCGATCCGTTTTGCGGCATATTTTTTCGCTATGGCCGATATAACAGATGAATCCAGTCCTCCCGAAAGTAGGACACCATAAGGCACATCAGACATCAACTGTCGATGAACCGCATCTTCGAGCCCCTTACGCAGTGCTGCAGTGTCACTGGTATTATCCTTCACCTTATCAAAGTCCATCCAGTCACGCTGATACCACTCTTTAATCACCCCGTCCTTGCTGTATAAGAACTTACCGGGTAGAAATTCTTCAATTTTTTTGCAATAACCTTCCAAAGCTTTTAATTCGGAAGCCACATAATAGTTACCATGTTTATCCCAACCCTGGTACAAGGGAACAATTCCCATATGGTCGCGGGCAATCAGGTAACACTCATTCTTCTTATCGTAAAGAGCGAAAGCAAAAATGCCATTCAAATCATCAAGGAAATCAATCCCTTTTTGATGATAGAGAGCGAGAATAATCTCGCAATCAGAATGAGTTAAGAATTCGTAGGAACCATTCATCTGATTTCGAAGATCCATGTGATTATATATCTCTCCATTAACAGCCAGAGCCAAATTACCATCTTTACTGTAAAGTGGCTGTCCCCCGGAAACAGGATCTACAATCGATAATCTTTCATGGGCTAAAATCGCTTTGTCATCAAAAAAAACACCGGACCAATCCGGTCCTCTGTGACGTAACTTTTTAGACATCTCCAAAATCTGAGGACGAAGCTCTTTGGCTTCAACCTTCAAGTCAAACACTCCTACAAATCCACACATAAAAAATGATTTTAATTCACATTTATAGAGCCTAAAAAAAAGAGCTTAAGCTCTGTAATTTGGTTCCACCTATTAAAATACGATTTTCATAGAACTTATTGAAATGATCCTAAGCCTAATCGCATATAAAGATGAGAATATCTGAGATTATTCTGCAAATATTAAATCCACATCTACAACACTCCCCTTTAATCCCCTCTCGAGAGGGGACTACAGCTCCATAATCTTTAGGACAACTACTATCATAACTGCATTTTTCTGGGGGAATAACGAGTCCCCCTTTTGAAGGGGGATATAGGGGGATGTTCTTTTTTCTGTGGAGTTGCAAGTCCACTGAACAAATCCTAATTTTGCAATTAAAAGATGTCACCCCTTCAGGGCTCAAATACTACAATTTCTATCGTACAAAGGGCAAAGCCCTTTGCTGATAGATTTCACCCCTTCGGGGCTTAAATATGCAATATTTCTATCTGTCTCACTTTTAAGTTCAGACTCTCAGATTATTGTTTCACTATAAGCCTTATTATCCTAATTGTGGAAAGGAGAGCTCCACCTTACTACCTTCGCCGTAGGTCGATTCGATACTTATTTTCCCCTTATGCAAGCGCATAATTTGCCGTGCGATGCTTAAACCTATACCTGAGCCATTCTCCCGAGTGGTAAAAAAGGGCACAAATATGTTCTTGATATCCTCAGATTTGATGCCCACGCCATTGTCTGTAATCGTAATTCCTGTCTGTCCCTCAACATGACGAAAGGCTTGCAAGCGTATGTGACCTTTCCCTTTTATGGCATGTTGGGCGTTCTGTATCAAGTTGACCAAAACCTGCATCAGAAGCTTCTCGTCAACAGCAACCGATAAGGCCTCATCGTCGATAGAAAATTCGTAACAGATTTCATGCGTCTCATCCAAACCAAGAAGGGCTTTAAGATGCTCGAACACATGTTTCACACTAACTGCTTTGACATGTGGCTTAGGAATTCTGGAAAGTTGGCGATAGGTATCTACAAAATGCGTCAAGCCCTCCCCCTGTTCCTGAATCACCTGCAAGCCAGTGCGCGTTTTCGAAAGCATTTTCTCCGTCATCATCGCACCTGCTTCAACCTGCTGGTACGTCCGGCTCAAAGTCTCAGATAAAGAAGTCAGTGGCGCTATCGAATTCATAATCTCATGAGTCAGTACGCTAATCAAACGTTGCCAGGATTCCAGTTCAGTGGCATCCATCTCATTTTTAATATCCGTAAAGGAAATCAGCTTCCAGTTCTCATCCCCCAATTTAATAAGTGTGCAGGAAATAAACAGGTGTAAGGTTTTTTGCCTGACAATCGTTTTTAAAACCCGACTCTCACCGGCTTTTATGTTCTGAAAAAGATCGACCAGTTTCGGATCGGTTTTCAGAAGGGCCTTAATGCTCACCAAATGATGGACTCCCAGCAGTTCCCTTCCCTTACGGTTGATGCACTCCACTAGACCAAAGGAATTAAAAGAGAGGATACCCACAGCCGCATTCTCGATAATGGCATCACTCACAATCTCTTTCTTCTGGTATTTTACACGTAAATCCTTAATTATGTGATTTACCTCCTGCATACTTTCCCTCAATTCATCAAAGGACTTGCCTTGGCCTGTATGCTGGATTTGCAGAGCTGTTTCGTCATTTTTAACAGCCAAGAAGAACTGGCTCAACAAACGATTGGTCGAATTCAGGTAAAGAGTCAAACGATAAACCAGAAATATAATCAGTAAGAGGGGGCCAAAGGCAGCCAAAGGATAAGAACTCACCCAAATCAGCCATCCCATACCAATCGAAAGTAGCACAATAAGACTCAACCTCAGGATTAATTGCAGCAGGAGCTTTTTATAAATCATACTTCTTAAGTTTGTTGTAAAGTGTGGGACGGGTCACGCCCAATTCTTTAGCTATACTACTCATATTTCCGCCATGGTGTTCCAAAGCCAAAGCAATCATCTGTTTTTCCATATCGGCAAGGCTGGAAGCCGTATATTCTGATTTCCCTATAACTTGTTGATGAAAAAGGAATTCATCAGCCATCAATTCAATATTGTCAGTGAGGATCACCGCTTTCTCTATGGTATGTTGTAACTCCCTCACATTGCCCGGCCAGGAATAGCGCATCAGCTTGTCAATGGTTTTTCCCGAAAAACGAAGCTTTTGCTTGTCGTATTTATGAGCATACTTTCGCAGATAAAATTCAGCCAGTACGGCAATATCTTCTCCACGTTCTCGAAGGGAAGGCACATCAATCTGAATGGTATTGATTCTGTAGAGTAAGTCTTCACGAAATTCTCCATCGGCCACCATTTGTGGCAAGTTCTTATTGGTCGCACAAACCAGACGAATATCAATCTCACGTGCTTGATTATCACCCAGACGAACAATTTGCCGTGTTTCCAGAACAGATAAGAGTTTTGCCTGCATCGCTAAGGACAGATTACCAATTTCATCCAGAAAGAGAGTCCCACCCGAGGCCACTTCAAATCGTCCCGCTCTGTCATCCCGGGCATCAGTAAAAGCACCCTTCACATGGCCAAACAATTCACTCTCGAACAAGGATTCCGATACAGCACCCATATCTACCGTAATTAGCACCCTTTTGTTTCTCTTCGATTGCCCATGCAGCTCTCTGGCGATGAGTTCCTTCCCCGTTCCGTTCTCCCCCAGAATGAGGACATTGGCATCGGTAACAGCAACCTTTTGTATGATTCTTTGAAGGTTGAGCATAGCTTTAGATCGCCCAATCATCTGTGTATCGCTCTGATTCAAAGCCTGAGTCAAAACCTGCTTCTCTCCTTCCAAACGATCAATCTTCTGTTTCGATTGGCGCAATTGAACAGAGGTCTTAATGGTATTGATCAACTTCCGATTATCCCAGGGCTTCAGAACAAAATCAACAGCACCCAACTTGATTGCTTTTACGGCCATTTCCACATCTCCATAGGCCGTGAGCAAAATAACCTGAAGCCCGGGATCATAATCCCGAATTTTATTCAACCAAAAGATCCCCTCATTACCCGTATTGACTCCAGCAGAGAAATTCATATCCAGAATCACCACATCAAAGGCATGCGTCTCCAGGGTGTTTAACAAGCGATTGGGATTGGAAAGTGTGACCACTTCTTCAAACTCATCCTGAAGCAAGAGTTCCAAAGCCACCAAAACACTTTTTTGATCGTCAACAATTAAGATTTTACCAGTAGACATAATTTTATAACTTTAGCTCTTCAAAAGTAAAAATTCCCGGCAAACTAGTCAACATAGTGTAAAATTATCTTACAGTCATCTTTTAATCTTTTTACAATCGAAGAACTAAGAACCACTGGCTTAACAAAGCAAGTAACTGATAATCCACACCTAAAGGCTTATGGCATACGAATTGGTTAATTGATTTCGAACATAAATTTAAAACACAAGAGTAAGGGATAGCAATTAGCGCTTCATTATCCCCTGTTCTTATCGAATCAAAAAAACAATCGTATCACAAAAATTAATGAGATGATAAAAATCGAGAACCTAAGCAAAACATTCCTAACCGAAGAAGTCGAAACAACAGCTCTGAACAAGATCAACCTCGAAATAAAAGAGGGTGAGTTTGTCGCCATCATGGGACCTTCGGGTTGTGGAAAATCAACCCTACTCAATATACTAGGCATGCTGGATAGTCCTACCAATGGTGACTATTATTTTAACAATCAAGAAGTAGGTAATCAAAAGGAAAGTCAGCGCAATGCCATACGTAAGGGCAATATCAATTTTGTATTCCAGAGCTTTAACCTGATTGATGAGTTGAATGTTTACCGAAATGTGGAATTGCCCCTGAACTACCTTAATGTGAGCAAAGCTGATAAGAAAGCCAGAGTCTTAGAAGTTCTCGACCGTATGAAGATTGGGCATCGCAAACACCACTACCCTCAACAATTATCGGGTGGACAACAACAGCGTGTAGCCATTGCCCGAGCCGTATCAGCCAATCCAAAACTCTTACTAGCCGATGAGCCTACGGGGAATCTCGATTCTAAAACCGGACTTGAAGTCATGAATCTACTTAGCGAACTCAATAGCGAAGGTACAACCATTGTGATGGTGACCCACTCT